>Ga0098048_1000369_pt1 | contig 22461 bp, 38 predicted proteins | sample 13_taG_FD_75052 | JGI IMG/M metagenome (GOLD analysis project Ga0098048, IMG submission 75052) | Marine viral communities from the Subarctic Pacific Ocean - 13_ETSP_OMZ_AT15268 metaG | ecosystem: Environmental > Aquatic > Marine > Oceanic | place: Pacific Ocean | collected 2015-01-16 | reverse complement strand
CTACTACTGTATATATGGAATAAAGAACCTCCTTCAGATAGAGTGGAGTAAATGCGACTACTATACGTACTAGTGTTATCACTCATACTACAGTCATGCACAAGCGTAACTTGTACTCCTGACTCATGCGACAAACGTATAGATAAAAGCAAAACCATCAAACTCATACGCACTATTATTACACAGGGTACTTCAAGATAACTACAGTTGAAGTCAGCGTTTTAGAGCCCAAGGAGTAGCAGTAGAATGAGCGTTAGAGATCAATATCAAATACACATAACAAACATAGTAAGAACCATAGACAAGCACAGTCGAGCCTATCACGAGACCAATAATCAGTTTCACCTACAACAGTATGAACTACTAGTAGAGTACATACATCGATTAAAGACGTGGATTAAAAGCCGCGAAGCGGACACAGAGTAATGACTTGCTTGGCAAGGCTTTACGAATCCTGATGCGTTGGGAGCGTTAGATGTGAATCTTACCGCTACTGCTTCGCAGTTACTAGGGCCTTAAAATTTTTGCTGACCGCACTTCGTGCTATTGGGCCATTTGACCTCCACAATCTGACGTGATAGTTAAATACTTGTACAGTTAAACAACCGGGGAGAAGGCATTGAGTTGTTCATTCAACAACATCAAAGACAAGTACAGAATATTCTATATGGTAAAAGGACATCTCAACGCTAGTCACACCACAGTTGTAGACAGTTATGACGCATACTTTAAACGCTTGTGGAACAACAATGAAGCATACCTACACGAAGATGGATTTGAACTGCACTGGCAACAACTACTACTCAAGGAGAAACAACAATGACCACTTACACCAACAAAACACAATGGCTCACAGATCAACAGGAACAAGCCAAACAAATAAAAGCATACTGGGCAAGAGTTCGTGACATGGACAGTCGTGAAGCATGGATGCGTGAACAGTACTCTAAGATAGACTATGAATGGGCAGGAGACTTCATACGTTGGCAGGCCAAGCACACAAAAGATCTAGAAAGTGCATGGCTACTACACTGTGACCCAGTTGAAGTTGCCACACTAGAGAGCGATGAAAGTTTCTGCGGTTAACTATGTACGATGAAAGAACTAACTGTTTGCTATATTAATCAATTTGATGAGCCCAATTGGGAACGTGCTAAACTACAGATAGGACGTTGGATGCAGACAAGCGAACGTGGTCAATTTCTTAGACAACACTTCAAAGGTCTTAGATGGAACATAGAACCTGATGGTGGTATGGAACCTCACTACATAGTAGAAGTAGAATGCAGTCTAGAAGATAAGATAGCCACATATTATAATCTACGTTGGCCAAGTGCGATAATGGTTGACAACACAGGTGAAGAGAAAGTATTATAACACTATGACAATTACAACACGCAAACAATTTTTAAAAGCCAAGAAACAGCAACAGATACATCTATGGCAAACAGGTAAGATTACTACAGCAAGTCTAGTTGACTGGGTACTAGCATATGGTGAAGACAAGGATTTAGAATGGTTAAGTGCTAACTTTGATCCTCTAGAAACCATCGACGCATAGGTAAATATTATTATGGCCGAGTATGAAACAGTATCAGTTGCAGAACTTTTCCAAGAGGAACTAGATGCCCTAATAGAGCAGTACGAACTTCTAGTAACCAAAGGCACCAGCACAAGTCTACTAACTGCCGAACGCATAGAGCATGTTATAGAATACTTCGAAGCAAGACTTGGACAGACCACAGAATTATATTTTGAAGGACGACCTACCAAGGACGACACACTTCACTAAGGAGCAATCAATGAGTACATCACCCAAACAAGTGTCCATACACCTAGCAGTTGGACAGGAAATCATGGTGGGCAAGTTTAGAAACAGCAGAGCCCGTATAACAAAAATAGAAGTAGCCTCAAGTGGAGATGTAGTACTCAAGACAACCAAAGGTGAACGCAATGCTCTTACCTTTAAACTTGTTGAAGAAGAATTTGAAAGTGGTCGCAAGAATCCTGCCGACAAGTACAGATAGGCTAAATACAAACATGCGTATACTAGAGTTCACACGAGATATAGAAGAAAGAGGAAAGACTCCTCGTTCCAAATGTCAAAGCACAGTTAAACTGGGATCATCAGATCAAAGCAGTTGTGTGGCTCAAGGACTACGTGCCCGCCAGTCAGGTAAGAAGGGTCCAAAAGGCAAAGTTCTACGAGGCAGAAAAGTCAAGGCACAAAAATATGGGGGACCTCTTAAAGACTATTCTTAGTCAGAATATAAACTAATGCACTCTAAAAGTGCATAAGTAAAAAGCGAAGACTACTTCATGTAGTCTTTTTTATTGTACAATTAAAGGAAAAAAGAATAAAAATGAAACATACAACACTTATGTTGGCCGTTCTGTTGAGTCTTACGATCACAACTGGAGCAACAGCCGACGATTCAAAAACACTCGAACAGAGAGTTGCGAATTTAGAAAACACAATGCCTAAACTACCTAACGGTTTGTTTGTTAATGGCGAAATTGAAATGTTTATTGATGAAGACACTTACACAAGTGGAATCGATAGTCGTGCAGAAATTATCACAGGATTACAAAGTGAAGTTGAAGCAGGACCAATTGATTGGGCAGGTGGTAGTGCAAGATTCGATTCACACTATTCATTGAACACATCATTAAACAATACTATTGTTGAAAAACAAATGGGTTTTGGTATTGGTAACACACGTTTATATGTAGGTGAAACTGACGCACAACGTTTGGGTTTTGCTAAAACATCTAAAGTTGGTGCTCCACTTATAATCACAGAATCAAACTCACGTATTGACCACAATGAAAAAGTTGTATTGACTTTTGGTGGTTGGGACAACAACAATGAATTTGATTTTGACAAACACAACATGTCAAAAGAAATGCCAGTAGGTGCTTCACTAGGTTATGATGCAAACAGTGAAACTGTATATGCAGGACTTACAGCAAATGTAATGGGTCTAGCAGAAGTATCATACATGCAAATTGGTAGCAAAGATGATATCATGGGCGACAAAAACCAACAAGGTTATGCTATTGGTACAAGCCTATATCGTTTTGATATTCCAGTTGTACTTGGTGTAGAAATGTGGGACGACAAGAACACAGGAACTTACACTAAAGAAAACAGAATGGACTACGGTGCTATGTACGGTTTAACTGATGAAGTTACACTAGGATACCACAGAGTAGAAAATGATGATATTGGAACTAACGGTGACTACCTAAGTGCAGTTTACGCACAAGGTCCAATTGAAATGGGTGCTTACTATCATATGACAGAAAGCCAAAACTTGGGTACAGGAGTTGTTACAGAAAACGACGACAGTATCAAAGCAAGTATCAAATACAAGTTCTAATCCAGAACCACATCTTAGGCCCCGTAAACGCTATGGGGCCTAAATACAAGTACTTTAAACAATAGTCAAAGGAGACAACATGGCAACACATGATGAAATTAAATCGGCAGTAGAAAAGTACATTGCAGAATCAGAAGCATTTGAAACAAAAGGCGTGAAAGCCGCGGCAACTAGAGCAAGAGCGGCATTGAACGATCTTGGTAAACTTACTAAAACAAGACGTAAAGAAATCCAAGATAAAAAGAACGCAATGTAATTGAGGTACGGAGAAGTAAATGAAACTTCCCATAGTTCATTATGATCGTCTAGAAGAATACTTTGGCAAGCAGAGTTGTATGGTTGAACATATACCCCTGCTTCCAAAGTGCCTAGACTGGCAATGGGCATTAGAAACCTTAGACACAACTACACAGACAAACAACAAACAAGTAAACGCACTTCCTAATGGAGGCTTTGTTGTTAACTCGCCTAGTGTAGATCTACAACCAAAACCAAATCCTTTTACGTTTTTTGAAAGCAAACTTAGAACCTATAAACAAGTAGGGCAAGTTATACGCAACCAAATATATATTGCGTTGAGTGTAAAGAGCAGTTTATTTTCAAAACACACGGACACAGGACAGAATAGTTTTGTATGGCAGTGTCAAGGCAAAACGGCAGTTGAAGTAGGAGATGCATACGGAGTATTAGAACCAGGAGATGTTCTTTACTTGCACAACGAAACACCGCATTGTTTTACTAGCATGGGACCAAGATTTTCAATTACATTTTCGTTAGAAGATGAATGACAATAGAACCAATTAAAGAAAAATTAGACGACAAGATTAAACTACTTAATTCAAGTAGGGTGTTTAAAAAAGTAACACCAAAGTATGATATAAGTTGGTACATCAAATGGGTATCAGTTATATTAATATTAGTAGCCACCAGTGCTAGAGCAACAGGAACACTTCCACAAATTGATTTATGGTTTGGACTGTTTGGAACAATGGGCTGGGGCATAGTTGGATACCTGTGGCATGACAGGGCTCTAGTATTACTCAACGGTATTCTAGTTACAATTATTGTAATGGGATTAATGAATCATTACTTTGGAGTATAAAAATGATAGCAGACAAGATCAACAAGTGGAAAGAAGAACTAGAATTTTTAAATGAAGGTATGGAAAAACTTTCTTATCTAGTTGACTTGGCAAGAAATGCTACAACACTTCCTGAACAACTACGTACAGATGATAGACTTGTTCCAGGATGCCTTAGTAAGATATGGGTCGACGTAGGAGTCAAAGAAGACAAGGTACACATCTATTATGATAGTGATGCACTAATACCCAAAGGTATTGCAACTATCGTTTGTGATATACTAACAGACAGTACCAAAGAACAAGCACTAGAATTCAAAGCAGAAGACTTAGAATGTTTAGGGTTTGTACAATTAGTTACACCACAACGTAGAAATGGATTGTATAATCTAATTGGTGTAATACAAAACAAAATAGCAACATTATGAAACATGTATCCGCACATCTAGGATCGCCTAAAGTGGATATTAATAAAAGACGTGCTTGGTGGCCAAAACGTGCATCTAGTGGAGTTTGGATACGTCCATTTGAACAATACTACGACATACTAACATGGTGGGCACCTGTTAACACACCTGACGGAAGAATCCATAATAGACGAATACTAACTAGATATGAGTTCATTTTGGAAGGATTAAATGTAGATAACGGTTGACTTTCTAGGTAATACCATGTATTATGTATATACAAATTAGGCAAACTGAAAGGCACAACAAAATGGCATTTGAGAAAACAGCACTTGTAGAAATTAATAAGAAGTTTAATGAGTTCGGAGCCTCTGCACCAAAAATGCATTGGGAATACGGAACACTTTGGGCAGACACCAATCGCGGCGTAGATGTCGATTTGATTGTTGAAGGTTTGCTAGATGCAATAGCACCAGGCTATATTGTAAAGACATCAAAATTAGAAAGAACAGAAACTGAACCATGGGACCAATGGGCATTTGATATTGCTCCTGATCCTAGTTACAAGTTTGAAGGTTGGAAGCCAAAGGTGGTTGCCTAATGTTCTTTACTAAAGGATCGCTTTTAGATGTACAACAAGAACATGTTGAAAACAGAAGTAAGTTGCAATTTACTAGCGAACTTAAACTTGACGAAGGTTCATGTGCATATCTAAATCCAGTTACTGATGAAAGAGTAATGGTATATTGGTTTGATAAGCAAGATGAAAGTTTTCTTGTAAACACAGCAGAACTAGATGGTCCAATGTTTGTGAACACGGCACACCCTGTGGTACTAAAGAACCTAGGTGACAAAAGTGCAGTAGTTGACTACCTGGATTTAAACACAGTAATAGAAACTTACAAAGGAGCATAAGAAATGGGTTGCGGTTGCGGAAGATCACCAACAGGCAGATGCATTGGTTGGCATAGTTTGACAGAAGAAGAATATCGTATTAAACTAGAAGAATATAACAAAAAACAGGAATCAAAGGAGAAAGAAAATGAGCGTTGAACTTTGGATTTTTACGGCCTACACAATAGGTACACTATTTGGATTATATGTTGGTGGCAAGATTGCTACACATAAAATTGTAGAAGCAACCATTGATGATTTAATCTTAAAAAGGTTTATCAAAACTAAGAAAGTAAATGGTGAAACAGAAATATTACAGTACGATCAAAATTAATGGTTGACAAAGTGGTAAAACCAGTATATACTGTAAGTATAAACTAATAAAAAAGAGTAAAAACATGCCCAAGTATCAACAAAAATATCTTAAACCTACAGTGTTTGATCCAAAAGGTCATCCATGGACAGGTATAGTTTGGCCAGTAAAAGGTTCAACAGGTAAAGACTATTCCGTTGAACTACATGACAAAGGTTTTCAATGTGATTGTCAAGGTTTTGGTTATCACGGATATTGTAAACATTCAAGGGCAGTAGTTAAACAAGTAGAAGGAGCGATGCAATGAGAACACAACCACAAGATATTATAGCAAGACTAGAAGCAGATAATTCTAGACTTGCAAAAGAAGCCATTCTTGCAGAAGCAATGAATGAAAACCTTAATGAGTTTTTTGAAGGCGTTCGTATGTGCCTTGACAAGTTATACACATTTGGTGTACAACAAGTACCAACACGTTCTGATGTACTTTCAGGACAAGGATTAAGTTGGGATAACTTTAAAGCACTTGCAGAACAACTTGCAAGTCGTGAACTAACTGGTCATGCGGCTCGTGATGCAATTGAACTTGCAATGGGAGTTGCTACAACAGATCAGTGGAATGGATTTTATAGACGTATTCTAATCAAGGACTTGCGTTGTGGCGTAAGTGAAAAGACTGTGAATAACGTTGCTAAAAAACTTAAAATGGATCATTATAAAGTGCCGGTCTTCGAATGTATGCTGGCCCATGATTCAGCAAAACATCAAAAGAAAGTGAGTGGAAAAGTATGTCTGGATAAAAAATTAGACGGTGTTAGAGTTCTCACAGTCGTAGACTGTGGTATGGGAACAGTCGTGTCGCAATATACTAGAAATGGCAAGGCACTGCAGAACTTCACCAAAATTACCCAATTCTTAAAAAATAAGGCTTTGGAAACTGAGCCTGAAGCAATGGTGCTAGACGGAGAAATAGTTTCGTCCTCTTTTCAAGACTTGATGAAGCAAGTCCAAAGAAAGAGTGATGTACAGGCAGACGATGCCGTATTGCAGTTGTTTGATATAATACCGTTAAGTGAATTCAAACAAGGTAAGTCTGTGCTTAACCAACAGAAGCGCCATGCTATGCTAAAAGAATATTGCAAGATGTTTGATGGTTTTGACAATATTCAAGTTATAGATAAAGTTGACTGTGATCTTGACAGTGAAGCAGGACAACAACAATTTAAAGATTTCAATAAAGAAGCAATTGATCAAGGCTATGAGGGCATTATGATCAAAGACCCGGAAGCCTTGTATGAATGTAAACGTTCCACTGCTTGGTTGAAACAAAAACCTTTTATTGAAGTATCATTAGAGGTAAAACATGTTGAAGAAGGAACAGGAAGAAACGAAGGAAAACTTGGTGCATTTGTTTGTGAAGGAGTTGATGACGGAAAGACTATTAATGTTAATGTCGGTAGTGGCTTTAGTGACACTAATCGCGATCAGTTTTGGGATAGTCGCTCTTCTATCTTAGGACAAATTGTAGAAGTTAGAGCAGATGCAATTACACAAAACCAAGACGGAACATACAGTTTACGGTTTCCTAGGTTTTTAAGATTTAGAGGTTTTGAAATTGGAGAAAAAATATAGTATGCTAGGCTTGTTCTTTATAGGAATCCCTGTTACTATATTAGTATTATACATTTTGATCACAGTTAGAAAGGATGATTAAATGAGACAATGGGTTTATGATTGTTGGAATAGCGTAATGGATTATGAAAAGAATCCGTTGAGTGCTATCCCAGACTTTAGTACACGACATATGATCATGCAGGTACTTGCATGGATGTGGTGTATTGTGTTTGGCATTATTGTAGGTAGCATGTATGCTGGAGTGTTTAGTATGGTATTACATACACTTCTGTTAGGTGCTGTTGCAGTTACAGTTGCAACTTTTGAAACAGCCAAAAGGAAGCCGAGTACTTTTAATTTTATGAATGGCTATTCATCATATGGTCGAGGTAGAACTTATACTATTTGGAGAGACGAAAAAGGTAACGCAAAAAAAGTTCCATTAGATGCGAACGATCCAGGTGGCGAACATGAGTGATCCAAACAAACCATATCACAACAAAGGTGCCGGAATAGCATTTTTAATTATTGCGTTTATGATGTTAGGTGTGCCTGTAATTGTTGGAACAACAATGGGTTGGTTTAATCTATTTGGTATACTAGGACTTTAATATGATTAAGGTAGATAAAAAAGTTCTACTAGTGATAGGAATATTAGTAGTTACAATCTTTGTAATATATACTAATTGTTCCCAGTGTAAATTTTATTAGAAATAAAAATGGAAATTGAATATGAGTAAAAGAGATACGTACAGAGTGTTTAACGCTATCAATATCAAACCAACTGGAAACAGAATGGTTGTAGAACTAGAAGATAAAGATGAAACTACGGCAAGTGGACTTATCATTTCTAATATGAAAGACGATGGCATCACTACAGGAACAGTTCTTGCAATAGGTAAAGGATCATATGATAGTAAAGGTAAGTTTACTGCTACAACAGTACTACCTGGAACTAGAATCATCTTTAATCAAGCAAGTGGCGACAAGTTTAATCATCAAGATATGGACTATCTTTGGTTAGAAGAACATGAAGTAATCGGAGTTCTGTCTTAACAGACTAATAACGATTAAATACCTGCATGGACAGGTTCAATCGTATATCTACAATTATTATATTTTTTATATATTGTGCATTGCTACCTGTGTGGGTCTATAACCTTACATGGGTAGATGCATTATTAGCAGTAGGTATGTATTGGTTCCTAGCAGATGTTATACAAGGTTTATTCTTACATAGATGGGCATCACACGAACTATGGTCTCCGCCTAGTTGGTTACAAAAAGTATTATCAACAATAAGTGTTTTTGCATTGTCGGGTAACCCAATTGGCTATGCGGCCTTACACAGACAACATCACAAATATACAGATACAGAAAACGATCCACACTCTCCTAAACACAAAGGTGTTTGGTATGTTACTTCATCATGGTGGAGATTTGAAAAGATAGATCCAAAACGTGTTGCTGATAGACTACGTGTTCCTTATTTTATTAGTATAGGTAAGTGGGAAGGTATTATTGCAATTACTTTTAATCTATTATTGTTTGCAATAGTTTATAATACACTAGGACTACAATGGTTCTTAACTATATGGGCAACTCCTGTTGCTTTGAGTATTATACTAATCAACTTCTTTGTTAATGTAGCATTACACAAGAAAGGTAAGCCAGTTGACAATAAATTGTTTTGGCCTTTTGCTTTTAGTGAATGTTTACATGGAACACATCATTATGGTCCTATGAAGTTAAACTATGATATGTGGGATCCAAGTGGAAGACTTGTTAGTTTGTTTGGGTGGACTAAGGAGTCACTGTCATATAAGGACGCAACGTCTGTTCCCAAGTATCATCGAACTCCATAACAAGCATTATTCTAGTACCGTCTGTATTATTAAATCCGTAGTGTTCTTGGTTGCTTTTGAAAGCAAATAGTTCTCCTACTTTCCATCTGTGAATATTTCCATCAACCCAAAAGCCTACATCACCGTTAGGTACTATCATAGGCAAGTGAAGTATAATCTTATTACCCCAATCATGATGAGCATGTTGCGGAGTCTTACTATGACTTTCTAACTTAACCCATGCAGTTGCTCTATGTCCAGGACCATCTGTTAATAGTTTTGTTGTTAATGGCAATGCTTTCTGTACAGGCTTACAAGGTTTGTGTACCCACCATATTGGTAATGCTCGCCAATGCAAATGTACTTCTTGTTCTTCCTTCCAATCAGGTAATGGAATATCTCTGTGTCTACAATTTTTATACTCATCAAAGATTTCTTGTGTGTTGTCTAATAAGTTTTGAATAAAGTCTTGCTGTTTCATAAATGTATTTACTAGGACTAGAGGCAGTTAAATACTTTTATGAAGATAGAAATCACACCCGATCTAGTTAAAAGATATTGTGATGTTATTGAAGACACCAATCCAATACACCACGAAGAAGATACTGTAAAGTATGGAGATCCAGTTGCTCCTGGTATTCTTGTTACTGCTATGATCACACGTAATCCTAAACCTTATTGGGCGTTAGCAAAACTAAACGTAAGGTATCATGACGCAGTGTACATAGGTGATACAATCGATATTAAACATCATGTACTCAAAGAGAAGTCAAGAGTTTGTGTTAACCATATTACTATATCTGTTGGGGATAGTGTTAAGCAAACAATAGAAATGACTACTGTAAAAATTAATTAGTAAAGTTATTTTCGACTGTTATACCAAACTGTTCCATAGCATAAGTTGCTTCTAAGTTCAAAGCACTAGTCATTACATTTTCTAAATTAGTTGCGTCTGTAAATTCAATATGATATCTACGTCCTGAACTTGTATTCTCGCCCCAAATGTTCTTGCATGTTGGATTGTGAAACACTGAAGCAATCCACTCAACGCAGAAGCCTTGTTCAATACTATTGTTTGGAGTTGCTATACTTGTAAACACATCAGGCATAGTTGCATTGCCGTGATCAAATCCAAAGGTTGCAGTTGTAGTTGGCTTATTGAAATCGTCTTCAAAGAAGTACGGACAAATAACAAGATGTGTTCTGTCTTTACAATCTGCATTTACGGCAGTATGATATCTTGCCGCAGTGTTTAGTTTATACAAGTGTCCATCACAAGGTACTCTGTATCCTGTTTGAAATTCCATATCAAAAAAGAAAGCACCTGGTGGATCATTAATAGCAATGTGATACTTGTCATCAGGGTCTCTGTGAAAACGTAAAGTCATTCCAGGAAGTTGATGAATGAATGTTGCTCTACCTCTCTTGAAAGGCAAGTCCATTAGTATGTCTTCGAATATTGTATCCTTAACATAATCTTCTAGTTCAGGACGATGTGTATACAACATATGATGATCGTCTGCATTAGTTGGCAAAGTTGCATTCAGCAACGGAACCTTGCGGGGCATATTAGGAAGTATCTTTTGTTCAAAGTCTTTTCTAATCTGATCTTGATCGTATGCTTTTAATGTTACTCTGTCTACTACACTCTTATTCATTATGCTCTCGTTTTAATTGCACTATTATGTACGCTGTTTAGGAATGAAAAGTTATATCTAGCAAACATAGGATTGTTTACTTGGTTAGCAATTTCACTTGCAATAACTTCTTTCCATCTATTCTTTTCAATGTACACTTCAATGTCAGTGTCAGTGCTTGTGTATGCTTCTAGTGTATGCATAATAACACCTGTCTGTTGTTTGATATACTTGTCTTTTGTTTTTAGTACTCCTGTGAATACTAAATGTACTTGGTCGTTCTTTACGTGTTGTCTTAATATCTTATATTCAATATCAGACGCAGGTTCATATCTACCTTCAGTTAAAACGTTAAAATCTTTCATACTAATAATTATCCGTGCTTTTTTCTACCTGTATCAATTGTGATGCACACTTACCGCCAAAGCCAAAACTATTGTTCAGTGCCATTGTACCTGTGACAGTTCTGTCTTTGTTTGTAATCATACCTTGTGTGTCAAAACTACATTTAGATATGTTATGGTTGTTTGGTATCTTACCTGTTTGTAAACTTTTGATTGTGTACATTGCTTCTATTATTCCACAAGCACCCATTGTATGTCCTATCTTACTTTTATTACTAACAATAGGAACATTGCCTAACACTTCTTTAATTGCGTTGTATTCTATTTCATCTCCAACCGGAGTAGAAGTTCCATGTGCATTTACAAAAGAAATGTAAGAGCCAATAGCATTATTCTTTAGTGCATGTTTCATACTTAACTTTGCTCCAGCACCGTCAGGGTCAGGTGCAGTAGGACTTGTACCATCACTACCAAAGCCTGCAGGATAAAGGTATGCAATAATATCTGCTCCTCTAGCCTTTGCTTTTTCTTCTGACTCTAAAATAAATGTGCCAGCACCTTCTCCCATTATGAATCCATCTCTGCTATCATCAAACGGAACTGAATGAGATCCTATTGCTCCTAGTTGTTTAAAGAAGCCAACGTCAGTATCATTAACACCTTGATCGCTTACTGTACAAACAACATAGTCGTAGTCGTCTACAAATCGCATTGCGTAATCTATGCTGAACAAACTTGTTGCACATGCGGCATACATTGATGTGTTAGGTCCTTTGTATCCGTAGTGTTGACAGATGTAACCTGCCATAAAATCTTTTGTAGTTGTCAACAGTTGTCTAGGTCTTGCTCTACCTGTTTCGCTATGTAAGATAGGATACAAGTCAAACACAACATGATTACCTGATGTAACACTACTACCAATCACAGCAACATTATCGCTATGCTCAACACCACTTTGTTGAAGTGCTTGTTCAACTGTATGTAATGCAAAAAGTGTTGCAGGTTCTAAGTTTTTAACTACAGCAGGTCTTAGTTCCGGTAGTACAAGTTTGTCTTTGTCTACAGGAAACACAGGTTGTTGTCTGTGTCGTTCTAATCTTGAATTATGAAATGCAGGTGGGTTGGTATAGTTTGTATCCAACATGGCATCAAAGCACTCATTAGGATTTGCTCCTAGTGCATCGATTATACCCATTCCTGTTACTGCTACTCTGTTCACTTTGCTGAAACCCCTTAGTCGTATACTGTAAATATACTTATGAAGCGACTACTGATTGACTACTTGGATGTGGCACCAACTCGAAATTGGGTTGATATCCAAACACATTTAAACTCTAGACTTGTAATGACCAAAACAAGAGTTGAGAGTACTATTATACAACGACAGCCTAGATTTAAACTTTGGCAACGAAGCGACCCTGCAAAATATAAATTGTTTGCAAGTGATAATGCTATACACATAGGATCATTTGACAATGATGAAAGTGTGTTTGGCAACAGTATATTCTTAGACAAGTGTGTAGAAATGTTACACAGTCAAAACAGCAATACAGAAAAATTTATTACTTACGGTACTATTCTTAACGAACCTTTCAACAAAAGACTTACATTAGAAAGAGCAAAGTTTTATGGTAGAAACTTTGATGACGATAGTTTAATTGATTTAGAAACAGGTGAAACAATTAGCACAGGCGAGTCTGTTGATTTCTTTTCGTATTTTGTAATGTTACCAATCAAAGGAATTGTAGACACTTATTATATGATTGCTAATAATACTATGGTTGAAATGCCACAGATGATTAATACAATTATAAACAATGACTGGATGATAAGAACATTAGAACAACATGATATTAGTTTACGTGAGTTCATTATTCAACCAAGTTATAAAAATTGTGTTAAGATTGGACATGATATGATTAATGCTAGAAAAGCACAAGTAGGTATAGATCCTTTTGGGCAAAGTAGAGCAGTAAGATTTACACAAGATGAATTCAACCAAACACTAATCAATCGTGATGATATTACACTTAAAGTAAGAAGTAATATGGATTGGAAAAAAGATGGCAATTATTATATGTTTGACGTAGATAATAGCACAGTAGGCTGGGTACAGTTTAAAATAATGGCAAATGCTTACTTTGATTTTCAACATGTTAACCTATCACTACAAAAAACTATCGTGGTAGTTTGATAAATATTAGTATGGCGGCAGAACAGAGAACAGAAACAAGTAGTAACGCAGGCGGAATATCTTATTCAACGGCTCAAATTGATACGTTGTTGACTAGTTTTGAAGCAGGTGATATTATAACACGATCAGCAGTTCAAACACTTTTGGACTACTACGCAGATATCACGGATCACAACCATACAGTAGTTGATTTAGCGGCAAGTAAAACTTTTGGTAATACAGGCTCAGGATCATCAGCAACTGATACGGTTGATGCGGCATCACTAACAGCAACCCCAGCAGATCCGTCTACAAATAGCACTATAACAGCAGGAAAACACAACGACATTCGAAATGCTGTTAATAGTTTACGTGGACACGTTCATAGTTGGACAGACAATGCTTCGTAGTGTTATAAATACGTTTATAACTTAGGAGTAAACAATGGCAGAAAATACAGGTGGACCTAGCAAAAGCCCTTCGGAAGCGGATTCAAAGAGTTCAGGTGAACAAATTGAAGCACAAACATTTAGACAAATGTTAACCATTCTTAAAGACATGCGTAACCACACACACCAGTATTTTGATGATTACAATACCGTTTGTGAATGTCAATGTCAGTGTCAAAGAGGAACAATATAATGGCTAAATTTTTTATTAACGGAACACCCCCAAGACAAACTAGGTCATTTGTTTCACAAATGTCTGCATTAACAATCGAAAAGAAAACTAGCGATGCTGGTATTCCAGAATACAGTATGAAGGAACCATTTGTAAGCACTTACATGGCATTGGATCCAAGAGTAGTTAGACTTAAGAAAACACTAGCAGATAGTGACATTACAGATTCAATCACAATGGGTTATGATTTTACAATGACTCAGTACAAAGGTGCTAGAGCAGAGATTGGGTTAGACTTAGACGCTATTGTAAAATACTTTACAGAAAAAGATGCTACTACAAGTGATAACTTGATATTTGCATATCCTATTTTAAATGATGATACAATTGAAATCAGTACAAGTTTAATGGAAGCAAAGTTTCTTACAAGGAAAAAAGATGCTGACGGAAAATGGGATACTGTAATTAATGCAGTAGACAACAGCGTTGTATTCAGTAACAATGCAGACAAAAAAGAAATTAAAGTATTTTATTCTGTAAGTAAAATTTCAGGATTACCAGATACTTACATCATTAACATCAATGGTGAAGCAGTACAAATGATGGAAGACCTAAGTTTTACAGCAGGCAGTCATACTATAGCAGGAGTGTTAGAAGGACCTTACAACTATCACGGTTTAGGTGGTGTACTTATTGGCCCAACTATGATTGGTGCTAACGAACACGGCAATGGAGTTATTAGTTGTCCTAAGAACACATTTACTATTAAACCATTTGCTAACGGCGAACTTAAAAACATTGGTATTGATACTTCAGCAGTAAACTTATCTGTTAAGACTAATTTGAATTGGTCAAAATTAGATAATGGTAACTTACAATTTACTTGGAAAGACAGTGCAGATATTTCTCCTAAATATGTAAGTTTACAAATTGTTCAAAATACAGAACTAGACTTCCACGAGTCAACACGTATCGTAATGAACTATACTGCCCATAGAGAGTAATAAATACCTTGTAGACAACATTCTTACAAGGATACTTAATGGCATTTACCACAGACCCGAAGACGTTTAACTTTAAAAACAACCTCAATGACCTTCAAAAGAAGCGTCACAAGGATCACATTGCCACAGTTACAGTAGATGCTAATGGCAAGTTTGAAACACACAGTGATTTAATTATTACTCCTAAAGGTAATGATAAGATTAATAAGCGTGTAAGTGTACTTCCAGACGCAGGCGAAACAGTAGTTAAAATGACTGAAGCAAGTTACTTGTTTAAAGACTTGCAACAGATGAATGTTATTCTTACTAATGCTTGTAACCTAAGTTGTTCTTATTGTTATGAACAACACAACAGAGACTTTGGTCGCTTTACTCCAGACAGTTTACTAGAAGCATATAATTTCTTACTCAACGTAAGTAAGCATGAACATAAAATGTTTCAATTTTTTGGCGGCGAGCCTTTAATTCATAAAGATTTAATATTAGGCTTCTTAAGAGAAAACAAAGATTATCTTACAGAACAGTCAAGAGGTTACACCAAACAACAGATTAGTTGTGTTACTAACGGATTGTTAATGACTGAAGACTTCTTAGAAGAATATTATTCATATCCGTTTACACATATTCTTTGTAGTCTTGATACTATTAGAGCAGAAGTTGACCATAGAGAAATTGGTCAAAAAAGAATTGATGCTCTATTAAGAACAATAGATAAGATTCCAGAACATGCTAAAAAAGGTAATAGAATTACAATGCGTTGTACTCTTGCTAAAGAGAACGCTCCTTACTTTAAAGAGTTTGTAAAAGCAGTATATGATGCAGGTGTAAGAAACATTGTTGTACACCCATTAATTTTAGATAGTTCAAGAGGATTTATTGCTTGGACTGACGAACAATGGAACACACTTCATCAAGATATTTTATGGACACTAGAAAACTATTTTGATCTAGGAATACACTTTTCAGAAGGTGTTGGACAAAAAGGTGAAAACAACTGTATGGTAGGTAGTGACATGGTTGCTATTGACGCATCAGGCGACTACTCAGGTTGTTACTTCTTTACAAATCAAAAGGCAGGACCTGCAGGCAAAACAATCTTAGGTAATGTATTTGAAGATAGACTTTACTTAGATAGATACAAAGGCTTTCAACAATCATTTAGTAAAATGGTTGAGGAAGAAGAACAGTGTCGTACATGTGATTATAAAAATGCATGTTACCAATGTCCAGCAGGAAACATGGACACAGGTACACGTTTGTTCCGTCCAGATGATATGTGTCAAAAGATTGTAAAACTATATGTCGACCTACAAGACGATATTGAAATTAAAAAGTTCCAACAAACATATCAAATGACCATTGACACTTGTGAAAAAGAAGGCGAAGAAAAAGTATTCATCAAGTCACCTTTACATGTTATGTTTAAAATGTTTTCAGATGTACATGCTAAAAGAGAAGACACAAACGAAGCATGGAAAAAGATTCCAAGCAGTGGACAACTATATGCGGCATGGCAAGCAATGATCAATGATGGTTACAAGATGGACAATAACAACGGCGAACCAGACTTCCAGGTGTTTTTGCAAGATGTTATTGGATACTGTAACAAAGATAGTATTTCTATTAAAGAACTATACGAATGGCTAACAGAGAAAGCCAATATACCAAATGAATTAAGTAAAGCAGTTACAGACTTAAACTTTTATGCAAGATGTTCTTATTTGGTATTCTTAAACTTCCTAATATTACATAATAAAAAGCCATTATCAGGTTCAAATATCCAAACAGTAAAAGAAAAGTTGCTCGGCAACTAAAAAGATGTTATAATACTGCTATGGATGGTCTTGATAAACTAAAACATATTTCAGTCTACTTAGGAAACACATGCAATTTTGATTGTTCCTATTGTGATAGAGAATACATTGCCAAAGATGTCGGAGGGCAAACCCTTAAACATGCTTGGGTTGATCTTGTTGTAGACTTCTTTGATAAAACAATGCCTCACTGTAAAGGTTTAGATATTATCAGTGTGCATGGTGGCGAGCCTTTCCTATTCATAAGCAGAATGGACGACTTGTTTACAAAACTGTTTGACAAGTATATTAAAAATACAGATAGAAAGTTTTGTATTACTACTAATGGTAGTCTTATTGCAGAGAACAAAGAGTTCTTAAAGAAATGGGGACCATATATAAAGTTTACAATATCCTACGACTTTGCATTTCAAAAACAAAACAGAGAGTATGTCGATGTTGTAGAGATGGCAAACATTATACACGAGTGTGGTGCTACTATGCAGTGGCAATATGTTATGCCTACAGATGATAAACGTTGTTTTAACTTAGATGTTATTACAGAAATTATTAGGACTTGTCAAAAGACAAAATGTAATACAATTAATCTTATACCATTAAGACACAAGCGTGGTGCTAGAAAGTTTGAAGTTATTATTGATGATATTCATTTAGGTGAATGGTTTGATAACTTCTTACAGTTTATCACAATACTTTATACTAAACGTATTAACATTTATGTAGATGGTATATACGGAAACCTAAGTGCTATAGATAAGTTTTACTATGACAACCATCACAAGATGATACTGTCACCAGATGGATACATTTATCCTGAGTATGACTTTTTAGAATACAAACGAAATGAATTTAGAGTAGGACAATGGACTGATGGTACACTAGAGTATACACCAGAGTTATATAGACAACAAGATGAAAAGAACCTAATACGATCTGAATGTTATAACTGTCCAAGTAAAGATAGTTGCGGACTTAAATATCTATATAAGATGTTTGATCGACCACCAGGAACTAGTTGTATACAGTTTTATCAAATGGTTGATGCAAGTATTGCTTACTGTTACAAACTACAGCAAAAAGACTCAGTGTTTGAATGGGTAGGAATATAATGGATAGAATAGTAGACACACCAGCACCAAATAGAAATAGTTTCATACAGTATTTTTATGAAAACGATTCCTTGCTTAATGTACACAATGAAGTTATCTTTAGTGTACTAGGTAGATATAATTGTTTTGCTGGTTGTAAAGTATGCTATACTGAAAAGCATTTTAAAGAAGCAATGCCTTATTTTAAAAACTTTATACCCAAAGAGATCAACACAGACATACAACAACAATGGACTAAAGTATTTGAACACTTTAAACATATTAGTAATATTGATGATTTGTTTTGGATGAAGCATGAACAAACACATTTATATGATTGGTACAAACAAAACAGTCATAGGTTCATTTGGGGAAGCATGACTGATAATAACTTTATTAGAACACAACCGTTGTTTGTTAATGAACTGTCTGCAGATACAAAGATACAAGAGATTAGTTTTAGCACAGGTTGGTTAGACAAAGTTAATAAAACAGAAATATTTGCTATGCTCAAAGAACTTAATGAGCGTAACGGAATACAAAAGATAAAGTTTATTCTAACAACACAGGACAACAACAGTCTTGACTTGTTAAGCAAGTGGGTTGAAGATAACGGAATAGGTTACACTTGTTCACATCATGACTTTAATGAAGTTACAAAGAAACTAGACACAGACATTCCACAAGCAGAACACATTGCAAGTTTTGACAGTGATGTATTCTATGTGTGTAGAGAAAGTAATTATCTGCAACACAACGGATTCTTTCTTACACTTATAGAAAGTATTGATGTAAACAACAGACCCTATCATCAATTTAAAGAATTTGATGCTACTAAACATCTAAGTGATATGATACAAGGCAAAGTAGATTTGTATACTAAATGGGTAAACAACAATCAAAATGTATTAGACATACAAGCAAACAAAGATTATTTTGATTATTTTAAATGGGTTTCAAATAATGTTAAAGTTAATCACAACTATAACTTTATACCAATTGATCTTCTAAACGCACAGCACAAATATTATCATCAACTAACTAAAGTTGGATGGAAAATAACAGATTACGGATTATTGAAAACAGGAACAAGCAACGTTGTTCCATTACTAGAGGTAAGCAATGACAGTTGAAATACCAATAAAGTTTATTACTCCACATAAAATTGAAGACACACATCTTTTAGATGACGGAGATAATACAGGTCAAGTAAGCAGTATCATCAGTGGCACACACGAGGAAATTGCAGATGGTCCTTACACAGTATTCCGTATGAAGAATACAGGACAACAACTTGTATATAGTAATTTTACAAATGGTATATATGATACTAACCTAAACAGTTTAAGTGAAGTAACACCACAAGACGAGAAGTGGGACGAGATACAATCACATGTAAAAAAGAGAACTAAAAGCAATACTCCAATATGGTTACGTATACTATTTGGTCATGCTTGTAACTATAGTTGTTCATACTGTTTACAAAAAGACATTGGTAACCCAGATGAACGTGGTAAGATATGGACACTAGATAGTTTTATTGACACAGTTAAAACCAAACTGGATCTAAGTCAAACAGAGAAGATTGACTTGTGGGGTGGTGAAACTATGTTATATTGGAAAAGTATTACACCTATCATCGATGAGTTTGATAGACCAGGTATGCAATGGTACTTTGCTACAAACGGCACACCATTAAGACAAAAGCATATTGATTATATTAACAAGATTAAAGGCATTGGATTGTTTGGAATAAGCCATGACGGTCCTGGACATGTTGCACTACGTGGTAAAGAGTTCTTATGGGATCCTATTACAATAGAAGTTCTAAAGAACATGCAAAAGAATAGAGAGAAGATACGTTTTAGTTTCAATCCTGTTGTAAGTGCAACCAACTATGATTTGTTCGCAATCAATAATTTCTTTAGAGATTATATGTTAGAAGTAGGATTAGATCCTGACCTAGTAACTATTAGTTACACACTAGGTAGAGTACACGCTGACGAAGATCACGAAGGTAGCGTAAGTATGGATCACGTTATACGTGGTGATGATCTTAAAAAGTTTAAAGATATTGTTGATAGATTTATTGAATGCAATATTGAACAAGCACAAGGTATTAAAGACCACGGATTGTTAAGAAGCAATATATTTCATAATGGTCCGCGAAGTGTACTAGGTTATGGTGAAACATTCCAAAAACAAATACTTCCTAACATAAGTACAGTGTGTGGTGCAGATGATGATCAAGTGTTGAGCGTTGATGTTGCAGGTAACGTTAGAACTTGTCCACATGTTGATGATAGTTTTGTTAGTGGTACACTTAATAAACTTGAAGATGTAGTAATTAAAAAAGTAGATTACAGTCGTTATGATAAGCATTGTAAAGTTTGTCCTGTGTATAGATTATGCAAATCTAATTGTCCAATTAATGTACCAGACTATGTGTTCCTTACTAATTGTGCATTAGAGAAAGTATGGAACAAAGCAATACAACGCGGAGCCTTTAAGGCAATATTTGGCAGTGATGCAGAATTAGTAGAAAGTGGATTAGATGAAACTACCATTAAAAAATATAGAAGTTAAACAGTTAGAACTAACAACACATCCTTTACTCAGTACCAATGTGATTCAAACACAGCAGGACTTAAGAATCTTTATGGAACATCATGTGTTTCCAGTATGGGACTTTATGAGTCTTGCCAAAGCATTACAACATCGTATCTGTCCAAGTGGTGATGTATGGTTACCTACAAAGCACACAAGAGATGAAAGTGCTAGACTTATTAACGAAATTATTTGGGGTGAAGAGTCTGACAAAGACTTAGGTGGCGGAAGCATATCACATTTTGATTTGTACTTACAGGCAATGGCTGAAGTAGGTGCAAACACTAAACCTATTTTAAGATTCATTGACAATGTAGAACAACAAGGCATTGACTACGCAATAGAAAATACAAAAGGTATACCCGATTGTACTAGAGATTTTATGCGTACAACATTTGACTTTATTGCTACAGGAAAGAAACATGTAATTGCTAGTGCATTTACATATGGGAGAGAAGCAGTTATACCTGGAATGTTTAAAGGTATATTACAGCAACTTAATATTAATTCATACGAGGCAAAGAAGTTTCATTACTATCTACAAAGACATATTGAACTAGATGGTGACGAACACGGACCTATGGCTACTAAACTTGTAGAAAACTTATGTGGTGAAGATCCATTAGCATATGTTGAAGCAGAAGCAGTAGCAGTAGAAGCAATGAATGCTCGTATTAAATTTTGGGACGAAGTGGAGAAGAAACTTTTTGAGTAAAGACGACATAATAGAATTAGATGGTACATGTTTAGATACATTACCAAATCAAATGTACAAAGTACAACTAGACAACGGTCATACAATCATAGCCTATACGGCAGGTAGAATGAAAAAGAATAAGATTAGAGTGCTAATGGGCGACAAAGTTAAAGTAGAAGTATCGCCCTATGATCTTACCAAAGGTAGAGTAACCTTTAGATACAAATAATTAACCGTCAATTTTAATTGGATTAGTTTCTTCAAGAGGTGAGTTTGTTTTTAACCACCTAACAAGATCTAGTCTTACAGTTTGTAGGTTCTCTTTTAGCAACTGATGTTCGTTGCCAAATACAGGACCACTGTCTACAAGGTTTTCTACAGACTGATCAATAGCATCAACAGCACTAATGAATATATTATACATTTCTACTGCCTGCTCTTTTTGACTTGGTTGTTCAATTGCTTCAATACGTTGCAGATAATCTTTACAATCATCATTAAAACGTGGTAAATCTTTAATTTTTATTGCCATGTTTACTCCTTACTGATATTTATAAACAACAATATAACAAGGAGCAACAAATGGCGGCAAATAGCACCTAACCAATAAATACACACATAATAAAAGAGGAGCGAGAGTATGAATACCAACGAGTATGATGTAAAAGTCATTAAAGTAGTTGATGGTGATACAGTAGATGTAGACATTGACTTAGGGTTCGGAGTAACACTAACAGACGAACGTGTACGCATTATGGGTATTGATACCCCAGAGTCACGTACAAGAGACAAAGTAGAAGACTTGTTTGGCGAAGCCGCTAAAGCAAGACTCAAAGAACTTATGAAGGACGGTGGTAAACTTATTACTACTGAAGATCGCAAAGGCGAAGATATGAAAGGCAAGTTCGGACGTATCCTAGGAGACTTCAAAGTAGAGCGT
>Ga0098048_1000365_pt1 | contig 22608 bp, 30 predicted proteins | sample 13_taG_FD_75052 | JGI IMG/M metagenome (GOLD analysis project Ga0098048, IMG submission 75052) | Marine viral communities from the Subarctic Pacific Ocean - 13_ETSP_OMZ_AT15268 metaG | ecosystem: Environmental > Aquatic > Marine > Oceanic | place: Pacific Ocean | collected 2015-01-16 | reverse complement strand
GTGTGGTCTTCGATGCCGTTGTAGACACCCTCCTCACTGCTGTCAAAGTCGTGTACAATAGTCCAGTTCTCAGACCTCTTAATAAAGGTAGGGAACACAGAACCTGACGACCAACCTGCCCAAGAAATAGACAAGCTGTCTCCTACTTGCTGCGCAGTAGACGTAGCAATTAAAGTCTCATCACCGTTTGGTGCCAACTCAATTAACTGCAGGTAGTTGTCAGAAGTGTATCTAAGCAACATTGGACCTGAAGAATCAGCCATAGTGTGGTCACTAATCAAATCGATTGATTGTGAATCTGCAGCACTCCAAGTCTTTGTACCGCTGATATTGTTGAACCTGAACATTGTAATCCAGTTCGTGCCGTCCTGTGCCTCAGTACCATTTGCAGGAACCTGCCCCAGTGGGTCATACACACCAAAGGCAAATCCATAGTCATCCTCATTGTTGAACAAGAACTCAGTGCCTTTATCTAGCAAAGTGCCGTTGTAGAAGGGCTGGCTGTTTCTAATGCTGTTATTAATCTTATTAGATGTTACTAGGCTGTCGTCGGACATAAAGTACCACCCAGCAGTTTGGGCTGGCAAGGTGCTACCGTTAATCATGTTACTAGCGTCGATAGTTACCGTAGAGGCATCTGTCATTGTTAGAACAAGGTTTGAACCTACTAACGCACCACTAGCAACAAAGTTGTTTTCATCAACACCTAGAGTTGTTACATCTACAGTAAAAGAAGTTGAATCTTCCAACGTAAGAGTTAGGTCGTCTCCGTTTAAAGCAAAGCCAGTCACGGGGTTTCCACCGCCTGAAGCAAAGCCGTCAACGTTTGTAAATAGACTGTTTAACTGAACAACGGCTTGGTTAAGCACAGCGTTTACTGCAAACCCATCAATACTAGCCCCGGAAACAGGCATAGATTCAATAATAATCTTAGCACCGTCCTTTACCTTGACCTGAATAGTTGTGCCGTTGGCGACAGCCTCAATGCCGTTAATCGAGTAGTTAGTCAGAACTTGCTCACCTTGTGTTAGTGAGAGGTTCTTCATAACAATGTGAGAACCCGTAGAGTCCAAACTAAAGTCTGCTGCTTGGTACTTTGTGTACGGAGAAATCAACTCCAAGTCTTTATCTTCAAAGAACCGGTTTAGAACGCTTGTAGCATATCTAACAGGAGTGTCAGAGCCTTCGCATACTTGAAGAATGCCGTCAATGTTCTCTTGGTTGTCTACAGTAGACACCTTGTAGATAGTAGCCCTAAGCGTAGTGCCTGCTTCAATGTCCAACGGGTGGTCAAAGTACCAAGTAAGGTCTTGGTTAATTGCCAGCGCCTGCTTCTCTAGGTATTGAATGTAAACAGATATACCGTCTACTACAATCTCATACTTAAGCTGCTGAGTGGCTAGTACAGCCTCGCCTATCTTAACTGTGATACCTACACCGCTAATGTTAAAGGGGAAGTAGTTATCTCCGTCATAGTCAATAGCTGTGTCCTCTACAGGTGAACCGCCCAAAGGGATTACCTGATAGTCCCCGAACACCCGCATCTTAGGGGTAGACGTTCCTGCGCCTGCAGCTTGATTCTCTGCAAGAGATTGGTCATACACCTCACCCATTACAGGATAAGAGTTACCGCCGGTTGCCAAGTCCTCGTAGTACAGGTTACTGTTACCCGAAGCCATTTTATACTTACCGCCAATAAAGAAGCCGTGCTTCTTAACCTCGATGTTCTTGTTAGCCTCTAGTCTATCAGTATCGGGGTTGTACTCAAAGTACTCTGTTACAATAGGCTTGGTAATCTGCGTAAGGACGTACGCTATTACAGCATCGCGGTCCATGCCTAGGTCGTCAACTAGGTCTTCACCGGCTTTGTTTTGAATACGGTCGATGTTCAGCTTACTAAAGAATACTCGATAGTCTGTAGTGCTGCCTCTCTTGAACTGCGTTAAAGATGAAATGCGAATCCGGTTAGAAAGCGTAGGGTGTGCCTCCACCGCTAGCGTTCCAATGTCTTTGTTGCGGACTCGTGCGCCCTCAAAGAACACTTTACCCAGCTTTAGGGTAGAGAATATTTTTACTTTATTAGCCATGTTAGTGCGTGTTACTTGTTAATAAACAATGCCATTTCCTTCATCGTTACTGTTCCCGTAACGTCCGCCTTAATCTGAAACCTAATCTTGCCCGCATCGTTAGGACCGTTAGTGTCAATTGTATCTCCTACAAAGAAGTCTACAGATACAAGGTGAGGGTAAGACTCATCCGCACCTGACTCCATTGCAAGTCCAGCCGCGTCAATTGTAAAATCAGGGCCTGCGCCTGAGTGCCGCTCTACATACAATCTAGAGTCCAGTCGTCCGCCGTCTTCATCTGGCGTAAAATTTAAAGAAGTTCGCAGTGAGCAAAAGGAAGCTTCTTCTAGCCCTTCAAGCAAAAAGATAATAGGGTCACCGTCAGAGCCGTCACCTTCGTGGCCTGCAGAGAGGTTCGCCTCTTTCATAGAAAGTACACGTTGGTCCGAAACGCCGGACGGGTCTACAGTCATGACTACGTCTTGCCATACACCCACCTCTGTAATGTCTATTTCAACATCGGTACCGGTGCCAGAGAAGTAGAAGTCGCTCAACAGTCCGTAGTACCCTTGAACGTTTGCAAGAGCCTTATCAATAACGTAGTCCATGTCTTGAGGTACGAAATTACTTCCGTCACTAATGAGGACTTGGTCTACTTCTCCACCGGCTACACCATTGCCCGCTACTATAGCGGCTGTCTCAATGAGCTCTCGAAGCAAAGCAGCCTCCTGCGGGTCATCGAAATAGATGGCCTTGCCGTTATGGAAGACCTTGTTACTGATTTTCTGTCTCATGGTTGGTTCGTTTAAAGGGGCAATCTACGCGAAAAGGGGGAGAACTGCAATAGCTCCCCCCCTTTCAACGTTGATTATATGAAACTTATTAGCTAAATGCCTTAAGCTTTGCCTTGATATCTAGCAGCATAGAGCTGTTTTTCTTCAAGTTCAAGAACCGGATAGCTCCATCCATATCGTCTCCAATGGCCTCATCACCAAACAGGAATGTATTACCAGCTTTCCGCAACACGCCGGCTTCGATACAATCCCAGATAAATGCTACCGTCTCAACGTTCTTGTCAGTACACACACGGATAAACTCCTTGTGGTCCTGCTCAAGCAAAGCCTCGAGCTCAAGCTCAACCTGCTGTGAAGAAAGGTCGGCTGTACGCTTACCAAAAGCTTTGAGAATTGTTACACTCTTCTCAGCGTCATCACTAAGGAGGATAAGCTGCTTATAAGCGTCCTTACGCACACGCGTGTCAGATACTTTCTCAGCTTCTTCCTTTTGTGGGTCAGAGATAAAGTAACGCCCTTTGTTACCGCTAGGGTCGTCACTCACGTGTGGGTGTGCCTGTGCAAAGCGGAACTTTACGTAGTCGCCTACATTAACAGGGTTACCCTCCTCGTCTAACGCAATGTTAAGTGTCACGCCTGAAGCGGGCACGTCAACAGTAAGGTTAGCGAAATACTTGCGGACTTCTTTAGCCCAGCCTGCCTCAGTGTGGGAGATACCGAGCAACTCGGGCATCCACTTCTTCTGTTCGGCAATAGTCAATCCCTTAAGGATGTCTCCTCCCTTGAGGAATACGGAGCCAAGGCGTCGCTTAGCGTCTACGTAAATGTCGTCAGGAAGGTTCGTCGTGTTTGGACGACGGTAAATAAACACAGTCTTCTGCATATCTAGATTATTCTGTACAGGGCCAGCGTTGTTGCTAGCCGTTCTATGATACTAATATACAAAGAAAAAGGGGAACTCCAAACGAAGCTCCCCTTTCCTATAACGTATGTGCTACCTATTAGCTAGCAACGCACTCGAGGTGCAGGCAGTTAGTAGCCCGACGAATGCTGATACCGCTTTCCTTCAGGAAGTGGACAGCTGCTCCGTCAACGTCAGTAGCGCGCAAAGCGTTACCACCGAATCCGGGAGGCACAGAAGCACCGGCAACAGCCCAACGCATGAGCTCACGGCCCTTACGCGTCACCATTGCAACGTTGTTCTCTCCGTCATAGACAGACATGTCGAGGAACACCATGCGGTAAGACTCCATTGGGAGACCAGTCACAGGGTGACGCTCTGAAGCCAAGGCACGAGCACCGTGGTCAAACAAAGGCAAGTGGCGCACAGTGATGCTGTGTCCGTCGATGTGCTGGTACTGGGTGAAGAATCCACCGAGGCTCAGGTTACGACCGCTTCCAGAGATGAAGCTAGCAGGGTCAGTGTTCTTGATGTAAGCACCAGTAGACACTTCTTCCTTCATAGCGTTGTCAAACTCCTCCATACCACCGAGACCGGTGAAGAGAACGATGTTCATCTGAGCAGCGTCAGAAGCTCCATAGAGAGCGTCACGCACAACAGACTTCAACTTAGCAGCAGTCAACTGGCTGTAAGTGTCAACGTTAGGAATCTGCTCGAGAACACCAGAACCGAGTGGCACAGGCTTTCCGTTCTCGTCAGTCTGGTGGATAACACCGTTAGAGTCGCGGTTGTACTTAGAGTACCACATAGCGAGCTCGCACTCCTCCTTCCAACGCAACATGTGCTGGTACTCTTCGAAATCGTACCAGAGGTTGGTTGAACGGCCGCCTACGTTGAACTCAAAGTTCACAACGCGGTCAGGCATGTTGCCTTCGTAGCGGTAAGACTTACGCAGCAAGCTAATCTGGTTGCGCATCTTGGATGGAGCGACCCAGTTGCTCTCAGTTCCACGTGAACCAGAGAATGCGTTAGCAGCGAACAACTGAACAGCGAGGATTCCAGCGAGGTCAGAAGAGCTCACAGTAGAAGTGCTGTCAGAAGTCACGAGCTGCACTGGGTAAACAAACCCACCGTTTCCGGGAGTAGGGTCACCAGTGATACGCAACTGCGTGTTGTTCGTGTCACCGAATTCAATCACGTAGTTCTTGTTGAACCAACGCTCAGCGAAAGTAACGGTACCACCAGCAACATTAATGTCGGTGTTAGCAACAGCAGCAACACTCTTGTTGATACGGCCCATCACGGGGTAATCATACTCGATGTCGTTGATGTACTTAACGTTACCCAATCCTTCGGTCAAGAAAGAGAGTGGGAAACGCTTGTCTTCACGTCCGCTCAAGTGAGTAATCACTGGGGACAATACGTCGGGTTGCGTGAGCAGAGCATTTGCCAACGAGTTCTCGTCGGTCATACCTTCTGAATTGAAGGTATCCTCATACAAACGCAACTTCTTCAGGTTATCAGCCATAGTTATGGTGAAAGTTTAAAAGCGGCTTACAGCAAGTCCTTCAAGGAAGGAATCGTGTTAGCCTTAGTCGTGCCCGACTTAGTGCGGGACTTCATACGGCTGCCCGCACTCGGGGAAGCAGTGAGTTTAGACTTCAGAGAAGACACCTTCTGAGTTGACGCCGCGTTCGTCGCCAGCTTCTTCAGGTCAAACCCTTGATAGAGAAGATACTCTACTGCAAGGGCAGTCTCTTGGTCAATATTTTGACGGTCAATATCACGCTGTGTAGCACCGTTGTCTGCAACTGGATTAGTCATCCACTCATAGAACTTACCGCGCTGACGCGTGGGAATTGACATTCCTTTCAAGTTACCTGCATTGATAGTCTGCTGCACGCTGTTCCAGTAAGACTCAGCTTCCTGACGTTGTTGTGCGGCCTGCTCCTGCTGTTGGGCGAGGAGACGCTCCTTCTGAGTAGACTGGTTACGCTGAAGTTGGCTCAAGTAAATACTTGCGTTGTCCTTCAGAATACCGGCGTCCTCATAAGACTCTACCATGCGTGTCACGTCTTCGTCTGCAAAACCCTGCTGTGAGAGAGCATCAATTACAACACGCTTCTGAACAGCAACGTTATCGTCGATGTTGAGGTTGGTGTAATCGAGCTCAGCTCTCTGTGCTTCGAAATACTTAATTGGGTCACCATTGTTGGCGCGGTAATTAAAGTACTCCTGCACGTCAGGCATTGCTGCGAAAATCTTCTCCAGTTGCTCGTTAGCAATCTGTTGTCCTACAGCGTTAGTGTAGTTGGCAAGACCGTCGTAGTCCTCACTAAAGTCACCTTCGATTTCGTAACCGAGCTTAGCGCCCAGTGTTGCGAACATACCAGCCTCATCAGACTGGGTATCAGCTACGGGTGCAGCTGGTTCGTCAACTACTTCCTCGACAGTCTCTTCGACTTCTGCCTCGGGAGCATCGTTGGTTTCTTCTGTGGGGGCTTCGGTAGTCGGTTCAACCGCCTCTACTTCTGCTGTCTCAGCTACTGGCTCGGTGGCCTCAGTAGCTTGCTCTGTTTGGGTCTCCTCCGCTTGGGGTGTAGGAGCGCTGTTATCATTCAGCCAATCAACGGAACCTAAGTTGTCGATGCCCAGACCTTTATTCTCTGCCATTGTTCTGTGAAGTTAGTACATACTACTTGAACATACAAGCAATACGTATGATTTATTCTCTATGTAACTATTACGAGTCTGTCTTACCGTCGTTGTCATGGTCGGTATCCTTAGACACCGCGTTAATCATGGCAACTTCTTTCTTTGCTTGACGGTCGAGCTCGTTCTGCTCTGCTTCGAATGCTTGCTCTGCTTCCAGCTTTGCTGCTTCAGCTTGCGCTTGTGCCTGCTGCTGCTCCTGCATCATCTTGCCCTGCTGTGCCTCTAGCTCATCCTGCTTCTTCTCAGCCTTAGCTGCAAGCTGCTTGATGCGTGCGAAGTTGTCAGCGTCAAGAATCTCTGCAATAGTACCAGTACCTGCGCCGTTCTGCGCGAGAGACATAGTCAACTGACGCATGGTGCGCAGCTTCTCGTTCTCCTTACTAGCGTTCTTAGCGAACAATCCAAACTCACTCTCACCGTACTCGGCTCCCTCGATGTCAAGCCATGCGTTGCGGTAGTCGTCAGCAATGTACTGAATCTTCTTACCGTTACGGAACGCGTGCTTACTTACATCCAAAAGCCCTTGCATCTCCTTCTGCTCAAACTTCTCGAACTTACGGAAGATTTCCTCTGTCATAGCAGTGGACTGAGCAATAGCGTTCTCAGTAGTACCGGCACCGTCGGATGCAGTAATCTGACCTTTACGCTGGCGGCTAATGCCGAGCAACTCTTCCCACTCCTGCTTGACAGCTTGGAGCAACTGCATCTGTGCAGCAATGTACTGACCGAGTGACATGTCCAATACTTGGTACTGGTTAAATGACACACGCTCGTTGTTCTTGCCCTCTGCAGTAGAATCAATAAACGCAAAGCCCATAGCGTCTGCGTAATACATGAACTTCTCCTCGTCCCAGCCATGACGCTTAGGGATGGTGTTCATCTCAATCAGTGCAATCTTGTCCTTGTTCTTAGCAATCGTAAGCTCCATACGGTAGTGGAACACGTTGTAAAGAATCTGGTAAGGCATGCCCATGCTCACGATACTGATGTTCTCAGCGTGGCGGTTGCTGTACGCACGGCCGTTGTAAGGCAGCTTGCACTTGGACATGTTGCTCAGCTGGTTACGCTGTGCCTCGATAGGCTCCATGCCTACGTAGATGTCGCCGTCAATACGGTAACCTTCCCACACCTCGTTAATCCAGAACCACTCGATAGTCTCTCCGGCCTCCTTGTTGACAACGTACGTATCATCCACAAGCATCTCCTGTCCCATACCGAACTCGTCGATAAACGTAAGGACACCTACTTTCTTAAAAGACTTCCAGCACACGTGAAGCACCTCTACAAAGCGCTCATCGTCACCAAAGTTCTCTTCGATACGCTGGAGGAAAGGTACAGAGAAACTGCCGCTACGGTTGCGGTGTGGGCTCTCTACTTGGTCAACCTGCTTGTCAGACAAGAGGTCATAGAACTGGTCGAGTACAGCGTTGCTGCTCATCAGCTCACGACGTACACACCAGTCGCCGTCCTCTACAAACTCAACACCGGGAGACTTGCTGTAGTCAAGGTCGAGTGGGGACACAATGTCATACTCAACGTCATCCATACATGTGCCTTTGTAGCTGTACACGTATCCTGACACCAGCCAGTCGAAGAACGCTGACTGCAGCTTGTCTGGCAAGTCAAGGTTATCGCGCAGGTAGTTAAGCACTTGCTGGCCTACAATAGCCCGCGAGTCTTGCCATGTGGTCTCGACATACTTGGCTACTTGCTCTGGCATCTCCTGCTCCTTCGAAGCTTGTCCAGTTTCTACACCCTGCTCGTTGAGAGCGTTGATGAACATCTGCTGCAATGACTGCAGGATAGCCTTCTGCTTCTCCTCTTCCATACGGCTAACCGCATCAGGATTAGTCACAGTGACTTGATAGTTGCTAGGACGCTGGGACTTCTCGCCCATCAACAAGTCCACTACTGGCTTGATAATGTTGTAGTTACGAAGCTTAGCAGGGAAGTTACGCTTCTTACCAGCTTGGCTGTTGTAAGGATTGGTAACGTAGTTGTAGTCTGCATCAGCCATCTCGCCGTTGTAGCACTCGTAGAAGCGGAGTAAGTCCGACTTAGAGTTCTGCATAAACGACGACTGATTGATAAAGCCCTCTACACACTCGGTCCGCCACGCCTTAGTCTTCTTAGTAGACTTAAGCTTCTGCTTAGGAATGTGGTTACTGTTTGTTTTGTCACTCATTTCTTATGTAAAAAAGTCGCGGTTAAAGAAAGAATCGTGGTTTTCTGTAGACTCAACCTTCACTACCGGCTTAGATAGGAGGTCCATCATATAGAACATGCCAACGAGGAGAGAAGATGCACGGTCAAAGTTACCTTTCTCGTTCCACTTGATAAGCTCGTCAATGAGACCTACATCGTAAATATAGTGCAAATTAAGTTTACTTTCACCATTCTCGTCCATACTTCTTTTGCTACGGAGCCAGTCGCGCAGGTACAGAACTGCCTGAGCCTTACGCTGTTTGCTACCCATAGAGAGTCCGTAGTTACGTCCAAGGGTCTTCGCGCGGAACCCGTTACCCTTGTCAAATATCTCCACCTCTTCCATAAGCCAATGCAACTTCTTGTGCTGCTTAGCGTACGGGATTACGTTGCCTCGGTCGTTCTCGAATCCGATGCGTGCGTTGTAGTACTCGGCTAGTTTGAACAGGTTCTCGTTGAACTCGTCCTGTGTTTCGGGACGTCCTACGTAGCTAGCGACAATCATATCGTCTGGCTTGCTCCACGGATTAGCCCGTTTGAACACATACGCAGAACCAAGCGAGTCACCCTGTGAGCTGTCGTGAGCATAGGGGTCATGCGCTATAAAGTATAGGTTGTTCGGAACGTTGCCTTCGTCGTCTCTATATGGCGATTGGTAGACAACAACCGCACCTGTCAAGTCATCTCCCTTCTGGTGAGGGAACTTATCGATGGCTCTTACTTGGTCCGTTGGCGTAAACTTAACACCGTTTGCCCTATCAACGAGGATACCCGGTGTGCCCACTTGCGCAGTCTTAGCAGAGCGAACGATATAGTTTCGGTGATTGATGAGTTCTGCTGTGGGGAAAATGTTGCTACTTGTTTGTAGGAACGCTTCACGGGGTCTCCATGGATATTCAGTGATGAGCTTGTCGTAGACTTTCGCATCTTTACTGTTCCGCTTAGTACTCTCGCGTTTATTTTGTTCTTGGAATTTAGCATCTTCTATAAGACTGTTGCCGTCTTTGTCCATGTGGCCCACCTTGTTACGGTAGGAAGGGAAGAACCAGCCGCACTGTGTTCCGTGTCCCCCATCATCCCAGACATTCTCGACTGGCAGTAGATTGTAAGGCTCTGGATTGTAGAACATAGACTCGAAGTCAATCGTTCCACCCTCCATGTCACCACCAGTACCGAAGATAATCATCTGACCAGTAGTGATACCACCGTCCTCAACACAAGGACGGGTAGCCATGTAGGTGTCTTTTAGGTTATGGAAAGCACCCGCCTCCTCAAATACTACGAGGGATGCGTCCTTACCACGGGCAGCGTCAGGGTTATCCTTAAACGTAATTGCCTCAACCTCAGACTTGTAGCCCTTCTCAACGGGCTGGTTGTTAATGTATTCTAGGTAACTAGCCTTCTTGTGGTTCTGCTTATCGATAACAGAACGACGCTTAGACCAGCCTGTATGCTCGTTAAGGAAGTCCATATTGGCCGCAGCCATGGTCATGATTCCCTTAGGATACAGGTATTTCTTGTCGTGTGCGCACAGCAGAGTGTAGCTATCGCGCTCCGTGTTAAACTGGTTGCACGTAATGGCAGCGTTCTTGTACGAGAAACCTTTACGACGAGCCTTAGCTACAATCATGTGGTGTCCGCCATCCAGCCAATCCTCCTTTACGTTAGTAGACAGCTTGAGGTCCAGCATGGCTTGCTTCTCCATACCATTCCTCGCAATCTCCATAAGCCAAAAGTACTCGTAGTCACCATCCCAGAACCCCGGGAAGTCTACCTTCTTCTTAGCACCACCCTTCTTATTGCCCTCGTCCATGACTTTCATCTGGACGTAGTTGAGGTAGAAGTAGTGGTTACCAGTAATCCGTACACCGCCTACGCTATATCCCTCCCTACACCGGCGCAGCTCCTCTGTCCAGTACTCATAGAAGTCCTGTGAGCCAGCGGGCGCGTCGACATAGTATCCCTGCTTCTGGAAATCCAGAGATGCACGGCGGAACTCTTGCGTATTAGCAATCATACGAGGTCTTCAAACTTTTCGTGTACAATAAACGAGGGGCATGCCTTGTGCGGCGCGTACTCGTTGTGGCCAGAGATGATAAGCTCGCCGTAAATACCACGTAACGTGGCAACTAGGTTGCGGAATGCCTTCTCTTGGCCGTGATTCATCGTGTCTTTAGGCTGCATGTTCTTGTCACACCCGCCAATGTAGCAGATACCGATAGAAGACTTATTCTTGCCCTTGCAATGAGCACCTTGCCTAGCAACAGGACGACCCGCTTCAACAGAACCGTCCAATAGGATACAATAATGGTAGCCGATGTCTGACCATCCACGGCCATCCACATGCCAGCGGCGTATATCTGCGACATCATGGTGACGGCCTTCCGGCGTAGCGCTACAGTGTAGAATGATTTCATTAATATCTCTCATGACTTCTTAAAATTACCAGTACCTCCCCGGCCGTCGCTAACAAATCCCCCGAATCCAACCCGGGTTCTCAGCTCCTTCATGTTACTTCCGCATTCGCAGATATCAACGCGATTATCGTCCGCATCAAAGTGCTGAATCTCTCCATCACGGCAGCGCATAGTCAATACATCGCTGTATTCTTTCTCGTTCTCGCACGAGGTGCATTTAAACTTAGCCATTAGTCTTCGAAATGTCCTTTAGTTCCACCACCACGCAGTTTAGTCTCCGCAGCTTGCTCTTGTTTGACCCGTTCTTCTAGGTCACCCACAGTCTTTACAACGGCAGGCAGCTTCTCTGCTAAGTCTAACAACTTGCCAATCAGCTTAATAGCTTCACCCGTACCATCTGACTCATCATCAGCATCCGGGTTTAGGTATTCGTCAATCTTTCTATTGATAGCCTTGATTCCCCGTTCACTGGACTGAAGCGCTTCGCGCGTCGTCTTCAATGTCCGGACAGCGGGCGTATCTTGCAGCTCAGTGTACTTAGCCATGGCTGCTTTCAACCGAGTGCTAGGCTTAAACCCAGCATCCAGCTTCAAGTCCTTGATAACGCGCATATGCCGCTCCTTCTCCTCATACATCTGGTATGGTGACTTGTAATCCAGCATATGGTAGATATACGCGCACCAGTTAGTAGCATTACGCTTCTCACGGTCCTTATCCTCGGCAATCAGCTCCCTGAACTCCTTGATAACCCTTAGCTCTAGGTCTACCTTTACGGTAAACGCCTCCATCACGAATAGCTTCATTTCTTTTTGTTCTTCTTGACACGAGCAAGGTTAAGCTTGTTCAATCGGTACGGATTCACGTGGAATCTCCCAAACAGTGGGATACGTACGGAGTCAAACGCGCCAGCCTCTAGGGTTTTACGCAGGAATATAAACTGGGATTCCACGATAGAGCGTATCTCGTCTGTCGTGGTCCCATATTCTTCTGCAAGTTGCTTAAAGAGTTTCTCCTTAAGGTTGTTCTTCGCCATCGTCTATTAATCCTAAATCGTCGGGGCTGCCTCCCAACCCAAATGGGTCGTTAGGGTCAGCATCTTTCAAGTCAACCTTGACTACAATCTCCTTCTCTCCTAGTTCAATTGTGTACGGTAGCATAGGCTGTCCCTGTGCTTCGAGTACTTGCTTCTGTCGCTGGATGTATGTAAACACAAGTTCCAGTTCGCTAGGATATCTAAAGATTACGTCAAGTGAGCCTCCCATTATTCAGGTTTATCGGTGATAGTAAATTCAATGCTGTCTAACTCCATACGTGGAGAGACAATATCAATATACTTGTAGTTGCCGAACTGGTCCTTATAGATGACCCCCTTGTCTTTCAATGCTTTAACGTAGTTATTCAAAACAGCTACGTTCTTCATGCCGAGCTTCTCGGTTACAATCTTACGACTGGTCTTAGTGGCACAGACAAACTGGTCTACCTCGAGGAATGACGCAAGAACGTCCATCTCTACAGTAGTTAGTTTAAGAATGCCGTTGAGTAAAGAGAGGTAGTCTCGCTTTCCTTCTAGTGTTACGGGTACGTTAATCTTGCCCATGACGGTAGTTCTTTACATTCTGTATTTTCCTTCCCAGCCTACGGCGCAGTGCACCACGTATGACGTTTAGGAGTGACAGAATTAGTTCGTTTTCGACAGACCACGACCGCTGGTTGAGATACTCGAATCTATCGACGAGCATATCTACCACTTCTTCGTTGGTCGTGCCGGGGATGTGTTCTCCATCTACCTTCTCGGTAAACCGTACAGTCTGATAGCTTGCGCTTCTGAAGTTGTACAGCCGATAGAAAATTCCCTTCTTCTCTGCTTCCATACTTAAATTTAATACCCCCTGTTGATATATGCAAATCTTGTACAAAAGAAAAGACCCCCGCCGAATACACGACAGGGGCCCCTCCTAAGGCAACGAAACACCAGCTGCATGGCCAGTGTAACGCGCACATCACTCCGCAACGAGCGACTCGATTGTCTCTTTGACTTCTACCTCTTGTTCGCGGTTGTCGTCCTTGAGCAAATCCTGATACGTGGCAATCTGCACTTTAATGTTGTGCATCACGAGGTTCAATTCCTCGGCACGCTTTGTAATTGTTTGGAGCTCTGTGCTGCGAGCATCCAGTTCTTTCTGTGCGCCCTCCATACGGGCATTAATGATATCAATCGTCATTGTTATCTTGTTTAGGGTCTATGACGCTGACCTCACCTGACGTATTCTCTGTCTCGTAGGTAAAGCCTGTTAGGGTTCCGTCGGGATTCTGCGCGAATGTAATCGTAACATGCGAGTTCGTGTAAGACGTGGCAACCACGCCGTCAGACCCGATGAAACACTGCGCGTCGTCCCAAATAAAAAACCCACTATTGCGTCTGTTCTTTGACATGGGACAATATGGCCCAAAAAAATCTCCGAACAAAACGCAACAGTGGGCTAGTTATGCACACCCTAGGTGCCTACGGCACAATTAAAATTTACATACGCGTTTTATAGCGTTAGTTACTACATGCATTAGCTGCATTAATGTATCCCACAAATGTGGGCCCGTGGTGACGATGTACACCAGCACTTCTACAAACGTTTTCATTGTACTGTTGGCTTTAAGATGAGTTGCTCCCCCACGCCCAGTCCAACACCATAGGCTACAACGTATGCGAAGAGACCTAACAGCTTAGACTTGCGTCGTGAGCTCGCTGAGAATTGGCCATTCCTAGATTGCCCCGGGAATGGCATTGCAACTGCGACAAGTACAGCAGGTACTCCGACCCATTGCTGGTCTCCCTGTCCTAAGTAGCCTACACCAATTCCCGTAAGACAGAGAATCGCTGCACGCTCCAGTGGAAAGTCGACTGCGCCGGACTTAACTGCGTACTTGTTCTTGCCGCGCACACGCTTACTGTTAGACAGTAGGTGCCCGTAACGCGGTTTTGTGCTGGACCAACGGGCATCGCCAAAGGAGTTAACCTTGGCTTTGCTGAACGTCAGTCTCAGTGGTCGATGAAGGCCATCAGAACACTCTTGAGCGTTTGCCATGTTGAAGGATAGCAAACAGAGTATGAGGCCGAGAGTAAGAGAGAGTTTATTCATGGCCTTACAAGTTACGATGCACACTGAGTTCGTTCGTCGAAATCGCCACTTAACATTTCACGTTAGTTCTATACGGTGTCAGTACTTGTCCTACACTGTTATCTAGAATTCGTCGAAATAAGCACAACACCATCGGCAGATTTCAGTACTTAGTGTACAAAAGCCCCTTTGTTTACTGGGGTTACAGAGGCACCTGACACGATGGCAGGTACATGTCAGTCAGTATGTCAGTATGTCAGTCTACATGACAGCACCTGACAATGTGTCCAGTCTATGATATTGACATGGCGTAAACTTGCGTATGTCAGATATTTGTGTAGCTTTGCTAAAGTGTTAGCGACGCTGCTAAGCAGCTCGCAAGCGACAGGCGCTAGCCTGACAACTACTACGAAGTAGACAATAACACGAGTGACTCTGTAAGAGTCTGCGAGTGGCTGACACTGAATAAGCCCATACTCATGCCTTTGGAGAAAAGGCCCCCCTTAGTTTACTGACACAATGAGACCCCCCGGGGCTCCTCCTATCCAATGGCATTGAGTGCATAGGGTACTCAGCTCCCTATTGATACCCCCCGTTTACTGGTGTGTGAGAAGAACCCCCCATACTCCGGGGAATCGTTTGTGGGTACCACCTAATAAAAAACCCCCCGGTCCCAAGAACCAATCCAATACCCCCCGCATGATTCTCTAGGGGAGCTAAAACATCCCTTGTCATGTACTGCAGAGTAACATCCTACGGGATGTAGGCTCGCCGTCCCCCAGACATGGGCCACGGTAGCAAGAACTCACGTAACGCATGCCCTGATGAGGGTGTGCTTATTACTGAAGGGGAGCTCAAACATCCCTATCAGCTTACTGCATAGAGATATGGTAGGCTCAGGTTGCGCTACTATAAGGCACGGCGTGTAAACATCCCTGAGTACTTACCACATCACGTGGCTATGTATTCTACCCTATCTCTCCCTGTATCTCATCACTCTCATTGTAGTGCTATGTCATTAGTACACACTACATCACCCCAACACCCCTACAAATGAAGCTTTCAGAATCCCGCATTATTGCAAACAAAGTAGTCGCACATGTACACTACGCGTCAAACACTACTCAGTTCAACGTGTCCTTCGACAAGGATGCAGGTCAGCACGTGCTCTTCTGCATGAACGACGACAAGAAGTCAACAGCTGAGTTCTTCGTAGGTGCACACCAAACCACAGTGTACCTCATCATCAAAGACTTGGCTAAGTTAGGCTACGCTCAGTTCTAATCATCAAGGCCCTGCACATAATAGTGTGGGGCCACAACACTTTCCCCTATGCAAGACGATATCCTCCAAGTACAACAAGTATCTCCTCGTGTCATCACTGTAACATACTTCGGCAACGAAGGTGAGTACGACGTCACAGAAGAGTTCAAGACAGTATCACAGTGTTCCAACAGAATGGACGAATACACTGTGTCTGACTGTTTCATCTACAATCCCAAGTAATCCCGTTCCTCATTGCAGTGCTCTCAGCGCTGTGATGCAGGACGTAGGGAGCTGCTAACACTCTCTGTATTCTGCATTAATTCTTATCACCATGGACTTCAACACAATCATCAACGAACACATCAACGGTGAGTTCCCAGTCATTGAGGATGTAGTACTCGACTACTCTTTCGACGGTACTTCTTGCCACGTTACCCTTTGTGGTAAGTATGGACAAGAACTCTCCGAAATGACCATCTCTGTACACGAGATTGATTCTCTGCAGAACACCATCACTGACGTCAACTACGTCACAGACTAATTCATCGGCCCTGCTGCATCCGCAGTGGGGTCACAACCCTTTCCCTCATGCCTTTCCCTACAACCCCAACCACACCAACTCTCAAGTCACTCTACAACGGACCATCTGCTCGTTGTGGCATCTCAGACTTCAAGGAAGCACGTTCTAAGTTCATCAACTTTGCACGCGTAACGGTCAACATGAACCACTACAACCGCAACAAATAACGCTATGGCTCTACACCTCCGGGTGTAGGGCTATATTCTCTATGGGAGCTAAGCACACTATCCGTGTACTGCAATAAAAACAAGATTCTCATGCAAGCACTCCGCACACTCCTCCGCAAGTTCGCCGTAATCACACAGCACATCGCTGCCATGCAAAACCAGCAGGTCGCATACTACTTGGCTTCGCAACTCAAGTCTGCAAGCTCGTTCAGCTCTGTAGACTACGTGGACATCGCAGACACCGTAGCAGACTACCTCTCGGAAGCAACTGCAGACGACTTCTGCCCCGAGGACATCCAGCGCCTCCACGCAATCGGTATCTCGTTGCGCCAAGCAAACCAGTTACTCCACGACGTGCAAGACGTCATGCTCAACGCGCAGTTCCCATCCTAATTCTCCGGGCAGTCCTCAACAACAGGGCTGCCCACAAACCCCTTTCTCATGTTCGACTCACTCCAGTCACACCAAGCTCTCGCCGTAGAAGCCTGCATCGTGTTCACCACGGTCGCAGTCGGCATCTTTCTCGTCAACACTTACCTCGCTCGCCAACGCAAGCGTGTCAACAAACTCCGCAACAAATAATCACATGACTGAGCACGAATCTCTCCTGTTAGACGTCGGCAATGCACTCGGTGTGTTAGCCGTCGTCGCCTGTTGCTTCATCGTAGCCACTGCTGTTGGCATGGTGTACGAAGGCATCAAACAACTCATCTCCAAGTAAACCATGGCCTCTGCACATAAGTGTGGAGGCTATATTCTCTCATCTCATTTTTCTTTTCGGACAAGTCCGTACTTCAACAACAATATCATGAAACATTTAGTTCTTTTCGCGGCTTTTTGGGCTGCACTCCTCTCTTGTGTCAAGGCACAAACTCCCATGTACCAAGCTGACTTCCAGTCCAGCGTCTACCACTGCAATGTTGTCATCGCGCCAGCCGAACAGCTTGCAGCATGCTATGACTACAACTTCGAGTCTGTTGGCACTGCTATTCTCAGTTACACAGGTGACGGTGACTTCGTCACAGTTGACAACGAGACCGGCTATGTCACTCGCTTCGAACACATCGCAGGCGACACCTACATGATGCACTGCGACGTTTTCGGCGTCGATGTCACCGCAGTAGGCACGTTCGTACCTGCAACTGTCACCGACTAACACCGTGCGGTTCGCTCCGCTCTCCACCATATCACCTTGCATAGGCATCCTTCATCGGGTGTCTTTGCAGGCTTTTGGGGAGCTCACTACCCTTTTTGCTAATTACACATATTTTTCTCAAACTCAATACTTTATATCATGGCAACTCCAGCTACCATCACCAACATTTACAGTGTTACCAAGTCCGCTAAGAACGAACAGTTCTACGTCTCTGCAGGCGCAGTCATCGCCGGAACCAGCAACGCCTTCGGCGAAAGTGCAGAACAGTTCCGTCTTGTTGACATCGCTCTCAAGAACATCAACGACACCATCAAGAACCTTCTTGAGCAGGAGCCGCTGACTCTTGACAATGGCAACATGCGCTTCATGGCCAAGGACAAAGATACCAAGCTTAACCTCGCGGTCACGTTTGATTCTATGACCAAGAAAGACAACAGCGACAGCTATTGGGCCAACTTCTAACCTACAAGTGCCACGTGTCCCCTAACCGGGATGCGTGGTGCCCTGTAGGGAGCTTAGTTCCCTTTTTGCTAATTGAGGTTCAGTCATTCCCCTTAAATGGCTCATGTTCGTGGTTAATTCGCACGTTTCTTTTCAACCGTCATCGACGGAGTTAGTCAGTCCTACTATGGGCTGCGCTCATTCGTAAGTTCAGTGTCGGGACATTCCCTTAGCCCTTGGCTCAGCCTTTGGCGCACTGACTTACTCATATCCTGCTGTAGCAGGAAGGGACAGTCATTGTGAACTGCGGCTACAGCCGGTTTAGTAGCGTGACTTCCCTTAGTTCTAGAAAGGTCGTACATATAGTCCTGTACAGGGCAACGACGTAATCCGGCATGATGACAAACTGCCAAGCACACAAGTATGGTCCCTCCTACTAACACTGCGCGACTTCGTGTGCTTTCTATTTCGCTTTCTCTTTTTCACTCTTATACAACTTCAACATGTACCTCAACATTCCCGGCAACAAGCCAACCACAGTCGCAACCGTAACTCCTGTTGCACGTCCACGCGTTTTCTCTGCTATTAACGGTGTAATCACGTTGGCCAAATGAGCCAGCGTGACACCATCAATGGCAGGACAGGCGCAGAAGCCGTCTTGTCAGGCATCATCGAGCTCGTTGCTCATATGCCATCACAACAGGCGTTTCACGCTCGCATGGCAATCATGGAAATCAACCGCATGGTTGTTGCCCAGCTGTTCACGCCAAGCGACAAGCCTTATCACCACCGTTTGCTCACAGTAGCTCACGAGTGCAATCAGGAAGCTGCTAACGCTTATGACAAGTACGCAAAGCAGGTCTTTGACCTTGCCGCCGAAACTGCCATTGACTTCCACGATGCTGTCATGCATCACTCTAACATGGAAGCACCACTTCCCTTCTGACTCTCGGTACCCTGCACTTCGGTGTAGGGTACTTATTCTCTAACCATCCGGCCAATAGTGGCCCAGTAAATCAGTTCACAATGCGTTCAATCCTTTCACTAATCTTAGTCATGCTTATGGCATGCACAACTGCTGACATCCAAGCCCAAGAACTCCGTTCAGGACTCAGCTCAATCTGTGGCAAGCGTGCCAAGCACACCAAGTCACGCTCCGCGCGTCATGCAAGCTACCTGCCCAAAGCACAAGCTTGTATCCCGTGGCAAGGCAACACTCCGCGTCGCCGTGCTCGTCGTGCTGCTCGCCGCATCAACCGTTCAAACCGCTAATCAACCATCATGAAACAGTTTTTCCTCTCCATTGCAGTAATCTGCACACTCGCTTCTTGCACTCAAGAAGAAATCGCTCCACGATTGACTTCAGTCAACGACTTCGGTATCGAATACGGCTCGCTGTATGACTACCAAATCGAAGACCCAACTACTGTACTCGGTACAGGTCAATGTTCATTCATCGACGACACTCAAATCATTGTCTATGCAGACAACGGTAACGAGTTCACACAGACCTATGTCTTTGTTGGCGAGTCTATCCGTGTATTCTACGACGATTCCCATTGGGAAACACTCGACTACGATGCTGACCAGTCAGTATTGACAGGCGAGGTGACAGTAGATACGTATCTCACTATCTTCATCGACTAACCAATTGCATTCGGGTAAGCAGCTTCCAGCTGTTTACTCGTTTGCTAGTGGGGAGCTGAGGACCCTTGTTGTTTAGTGCGCTTATAGTGCATTTGTATATCAATCATTCGAATCATATAATTTCTCAATATCATGCTTTACTTTATTCTTCCCTTCTTTATCGTAACTGTGCTTTCAGTTTACTTCATTCACATGTCCAACAAGCGTACAGATATTGCTACCAAGCAAATGCGCAACTATGCAGCATGGCTCAATGCAGCAGAAGTACGTGCAGACCGTGCAGACATGGCTTGCGAAGCAGCTTACCGCACTATCGACCGACTCGAAGAGAGCTTACACGCCCTCAACGCTAACGTCGAGCTCCTTACCGAGCCTTGCGAAGCCGATGCTTTCCAAGCAGGCTACGTTTACGACGATGACGGCGAGCTTGTAGAACTTCACTTCGAAGAGTCTATGCTTGACGCCATGTCTTGGTCACCTCAACATGCAGGCGACGCTACTTGTTTCACTGACTCTAACTGTTCTTCAGCTTATGGCGACGAGGACACAAGCGACGACTGCTGATGTCTGATGACATGAAAGACTTCTTTGACAACTTGTTCGAGCAAGGGCCGGGTGACTTACCCGAGCCTTCGCTTGACGAGCAACGCATCGAAGCCATCACGATTACCAATATCCACATTAACGCTTTCCGCGAGGGCAGCGCACATGGCGGTGACGGGTATCACGAGATGCTACCAGAATGGCTTGACGAACTCAAGTACTACCTGCCAATCCTCGAAGAACACGAGGAATACGAGCAGTGTCAGAAAGTGTTCGACGCCATGCGTGCAATCCGCGAGGACCACGGCAACATCACAGTCAACAAGTCTCTAGAAAGTCTAGAAGTACCTGTCATTTACGAGGACGAGTCACAACGTCCTGACGACCCAACACCAGATGCCTCTACCGAGCCTGACTTCTGACGACCCTCTGTTCGGCGCTGTCATCGAAGCTGTCCGACGCGTTGTAACATCCATCGAGTATGGCTTGCAATTCGACGAGGACAACATCGAGGTCGAAGAGCCTACCGGCAACTACCTCAGCATCCCACGTATCCAATGGCTCACAGAGCTCAAGGCTTCACTCGCCTTCTTCGAGGATTACGAGTATTACGAGGACTGTGCCAACTGTATTCTATTAATCCAGCGACTAGAAGACGAACCAACCGTCGACAAGTTGCTACGACAACTCCCTCAACATGTCCGCAAGAACAAAGATTGACGGCATCAAAGCCAGCATCCGCTCACTCTCTTCAGAGCGTCGTATGCAGTACATCAGCCTCAAAGCTGCTGTGCCCAAAGACCAGCAAGAGTCCCTTCGTGAAGCATTCCTGTTCTTTCAGGATGACGAAATGATGGACACACTTGTTCAACAGTACGCATAATTCACAGTCCCTGCTTGCAAGACACGGCAGGCAGGGGCTTTACCACTCTTAGTGTCACACAAACAACACACAATTCTTTTCACATGACGTTCAACGAAATCACCAACTCCCGCGAGGGACAAGACAAGTCAGGTCGCAACTTCAAGACAATCACCTTGACATGCACCACGTTCACCCAGATGACTCACCCCATCACAGGTGCAACAGTCAATGCCCTTGGCAACAGCACAACTCAGACTCTCAATGCATGGGAATCAGGTGTTGACAGCCCATACAACCACTTGTACAACGCAGGTGCAGGCACAGCTGTTGTCGGTACACTCGTTTCACGTGAGGTCGAGCCTTACCAAATCGAGGACAACGTTGCAGGCAATGTCCTGTTGCGCGATGTCAACACCTACTCTTGCTTTGTACCAGCAGAGGAATCCGCTGCAAACTTCGAGTCTGCTGTTAAGTCAGCATTCCGTTGGAACGGCCACCCGTTGGCTAGTTCAGAAGTTTCAGCCTAATAGCTGCAGAGCTGACCATATATACCCCTGCGCATTTAACCGTGCGTAGGGGTATTCTCTCTCTCTATCCTCATGCTTGATTCACTCATCAAACGGTACGAGCAAGAGGACGCACAACGTGCATCTTTCTACTCTGCCCTCAAAAACCAGCGTTTCGTGTCCACGCGTATGACAGACAAACTGTCTACAAAGGACTTCTTTACCCAACTTTCAAATACCCTGTAGCCATGGCCGCAGCAATGAAGCAGTTTTACAAGCTCTCCGAGCTTCCTCGTTTGTCTCGTAACACCACAGCAATCCTCGGCTCCAAGCCAGAAGGTCGCACCGGTGTGCAAGTTGTCCCAATCACTCCTATCTACGATAGCGAGAATGCTTGGATGATGACCTGTGTTATCACAGGCAAGCGGTTCTCACCGATTCAAGTACCCTCACACTTCTTGCAGGCTTCTGTCTGCAGCGGTGCAGCGTACAAGAAATGGCAATCACGCCAACCAAAGCAAAAAGCTAAGTAACTCGTAAGAGTCTGGCTTAGTCAAGTCGTCCAGATGCCTGCAGGCTGATGGGCGCTGTCCTATGCATATCATAGGCGCTGCTACTGCGATAATGTTAGCGGGTGATTAACACACCCTCGGGAAGGTAACAACCCATGACTGTTAACGTTCTTGCTTGTTTGCTCGTTACAAAACAAGACGACGCCCCATCGATAAAGGGGAAGTCGGTGCATGTAGATGCATCGTTGTACGCGAACCGTGCAGCACCGGCGTCGATATTCGTGTATGGCAATCCTGCCTGCACACATTAATACAATCAACATGAAATACATTCTTTCCCTTATGGCTATTGTGCTTGGCCTCCAAGTAAGCGCACAAAACAAACACTACTCTGCCCGTGACTACGGACATTCTGCTGTTATCTCACAAGGAAACTTGTACAAACAGTTTATCCAAGACTCGTATGACTGCGAGTACTTGTCTGACAAGAACTTGCGTACACGTATTAATATGTGCACTGACAGAACTGTTGGAAACATTGTAGGCTCTGTAGTGTTGGCTTTTGTATTTTGGCCCGCATCTATTCATACGTATTCTCGCGGAGTTAAACTTACACGCGCCGCCCAGCGGTACCAGCAAGAACTCGACTACAGACGTCGTCGATAAGGCAAATGGAATACAGAAGGGTTCGAGTCCCTTCTGCCTTCACTCGGG
>Ga0098048_1000361_pt1 | contig 22780 bp, 16 predicted proteins | sample 13_taG_FD_75052 | JGI IMG/M metagenome (GOLD analysis project Ga0098048, IMG submission 75052) | Marine viral communities from the Subarctic Pacific Ocean - 13_ETSP_OMZ_AT15268 metaG | ecosystem: Environmental > Aquatic > Marine > Oceanic | place: Pacific Ocean | collected 2015-01-16 | reverse complement strand
TAAAGTTTGGAACCAAGTTCCTTGGTTGTATGCTTGAGCAGTTGCATTAGATTGATCAAATGCAGCACTTCCTGCATTCCATTCATATCCAACTCTTGCTGACCATCTATCAGTTGTTTGAGCATTCTGGATTAACATATCTAAAAGTTCTAAATCTATTTCTTGCGAAACGTATTCAGATAACATAGAAGTTAATTCAGCTTCTGCATCAATTGAGTGATATGCATTTAAATCTTGTGCGAATTCAGGAGTCCATTGTGCTTTCAACTTACGTGTCTTAGCAACAATTGGTAAACTCTTCATTTCAACATTCAATTCAGGAATATCGATATCAGCTTCTGGGTTAGAAGTTAATTGAGTTCCTGTTGCTTCGAAGTCACCTCTTGAAATATCAGTTGGTTGTTTGTGATATTTTACCACAACTTCATCAGCATCACCACTTGCGTTGAATCCTGAAGTTTTTACTACGAATACGATATCATCACCACTCTCTACAGTAAATTGTGGGTAGTTATCTGTAATCTCAGAACCTTCAATTCTAAATCCTCTGATTCCTTTGTCATCATATCCAGCGATAGAAGCTTTTGGTACAGCAACTTTACATATAGTACCTGCTAAAATAGCAGCACCATTAGATGCAGTAAATTGAGTATCATAGTTCACGTCTGCTAAAGATACAGATGATGTTAAGAATACATTAGATGCAGCTGCATCTCCTAATGTTTGAGTAGCAGATGTGTTATCGTTGATAGAGTATCCGAATCTACCAGCACCATATAAACCACCTGATGGGTCATTTGATGTATCAGTAATACCAAATACAGAATCAGCTTGTGAATCTTTACCACTACCTGTTGCAAATCCAGCTTGACCTGTACCATATTTGAAATCTAGATAAAATACTAGACCTGATGGTAAGTTCATTGGTTGTACAGATACGAAATCCTTTGCTACGATTTCACTAAAAATTCTTCTTACCAATGGTAGAGCTACACCAGCCCACTCTTCTGAATTTGCAGAAGTACCAGTAGAAGAAGCCTCTTTTACTAATTGTCTTGCTTGGTTTTCTAAAAGTGTTGCAACACCAGCTTTTTCAACTTCGTTGTCAATACCTTCTAAAAGACCGGTTTTTTCCCACTTACCAGCTAAAGCTCTTGTAGCTTCAGATAGTCTTGCGGTGTGAGAAGAACCTTCATTTAAAATGTTTTTTAAATCCATTTTTTTTCTCCGTTATTAATCTTATTAATTATTTTAAACCTGCTAGTTTTTTCCATCTAGCGGCCATATCGTTACCCTCAGAAATTATTTTCTTCGGTGCAGAACTCTTTGTTGCTTTTGAGGCATATCCTTCTTTTACAACAGTTCTTTTCTTTTTAGCAACGTTTAAGTTTTCTGCTAAAGTTGAGAATACTAATTTCACTTCTCTTACTGATGAAGTTCTATCGAAGTTTTCTAAAACTTTTACCTTTTGGTTTTCGTTTAAGTCAAAAGTTCTGAATAATTTGTTAGTGTAAAGTAACTTAGCGTTAAGTAAATTAACTTCATTGATAGTTTTTTGTAAACTTTCAATTGTTAAGTAAGCTTCTTCTAACTCATCATTTTCTTCTACTTCTTCTTCTTCGTTTGCTTCTTCTTCAGATTCTTCCATGTCATCAGATTCTTCCATCTCTTTCAAAGTTTTAATAACTTCGTCTAAGTCGATTTCTTCTTCTTCATCCATGTCATCTTCTTCAGCAACAGCTTCTTCTTCAGATTCATAAGTTTCATCAGTAGCTTCTTCTTCAGATTCTTCCATGTCCTCTTCTTCAGCCATTTCAGCTTCTAATTCAGCGATTACAGATTCTAAATCTAAATCATCTTCTTCTTCTTCATCTTCCATATCTTCTTCAGATACTTCTTCTTCAGATTCATAAGTTTCATCAGTAGCTTCTTCTTCAGATTCTTCCATGTCCTCTTCTTCAGATTTCATTTCTTCTTCTTCTTCTTTAACTTCTTCTTCTTCGTTGTGCTCTTCACCTTCTTCTTCAGTCAATTCATCATCGTTTTCGATATCAGATGAATCAGATGCACCATCATTTGGTTCTGCGTTATCGCTTGAACCTAAATCTGTTGAATCTAAATCTTCATCCATCTCTTCCTCATCAGCTTCTTCAGCTAATTTTGCAGAAATCATTGATTGTAGTTTTGGGGTGAACGCTTCTTCTAAGGCTAATTTAGCGTTTGCTAGTGCAGTTTCTTTAACGGCTTTAGCATCAGCGATAGCTTCAGATAACAAATCTTTTCTATTTGCCATAATTGTTCTCCTAAATTGTTTTTGGAAATAAGATTATTGAGAATCTTAATAGATATTATTTATAAAAATAAATTTAATCGACTATTGGAAGCCGATATTTTTTCTACAATAAATAGTGTAGTATTATTGAAAACACTAAAAAAGTGTTTACTATTTAATTTTCGAATTGATTTCTTCGCCATTGGGCTCGAATCGCATCTGCTTTTTGTTTACGTTTGATAGCTGATGGTTTGATATATTCTTTTCGGGCTTTAACCTCATCCATCTTACCACTATCTTTAATTTTTCTTTTGAAAGCTTTGAGTGCTAATTCTATGTTACCATTTACAACCTTAACTGCCATTGAGTTTCCTGGTACTTCCATATCCTCTCTTCTAACTTTTTTGTAAGGTCTTTTAAACTTCTTTTCGTTATCGTTCATATTGTTTTGATAAATGTTTATAAAAAAATACACCTACCACATTGTTAATGATAGGTGTATATAAATATCAAAATAAATTTAATTAAGATAAGTATAATCATCATATTTATCAGAAAGTATCTTTTGCCGTACACGTTCAGATGACAAATTGAAATACTCTGCTGCTTTTTTTATTGTTGTAAACTCAACACCCTCACATTTGATTGTATTTAGTTCAAGTCGAATTGGGTTATTCCAAGTTTTTTCCATATCAGTATAAGATACATCATAATCGTTTGGAGATACACGCTTCCAATGACTCCAATTTTTAGAGTTTGAGTCTGTCCAAGTTCTAGCATTAGTTTCACTTACATTATCAAGTAATTTGGCTATTTGAGATATAGATTGAAATAACACACCATCGATTTCAAATTTTATATCAGGTTGCTTATCAACACCAATTACATTCCAATTTTTATATTTGTATTTAGTTGATTTACATCTACGTTGTATTTCAGATGCAACTAATCTATTTGGGTCAATATCTATTGCAGCTTCTCTAAATGATTTATACTTCTTACCATCTATCTCACAAACATATGTCCCATCCCATTGAATATCTTCAGTTGCAAGGTCTGGGTTTCCTTTTACAAACATCAAAACATTCTGATGAGTTGATGCTACTTTCCTATTACGATTAAAATATACATTAGACATTCTCCCCGATTGCTGAGATGGGTTTATCAATACAACATCATTATAGTAATGAAACCCACATTCTTCGGCAATCTGAATAGTAGATGGAACAAATCCCTTATACTTACCAATCTTATAATCACCAGTGGTCATTCTATCTCGTATCTCAGTCACCACTACAATAAAGAACCTATTATCTTTTAGTTTATCGTATGACTTTTGTATGATTGACTTGTATTTGATAAGAAACCCATCCCAATCCATATTCGATAGGTCGTTTGTATTATCTGAATATATTTCTAAGTCGTGATATGGTGGGCAGGTAAATACCAAATCGTACTGAGTATCTAAGTTGTCTAATATTTCATCACTATCTCCACATATCCAAGTAGGTTTATTAGATTGTAGTTCATTAGCATTGACTTGTTCTTGTGATAACTCAATACCAGTGTAGTCAAACCCTAACTCTTCAGCAACAATACCTCTAACTGAACCACCTGCGAATGGGTCAAGAACTGAACCACTTGGTGGTATGAATGAGGTGTATATATCTTCACACAATTTAGCATCAAATATAGATACAGTGACATCATCCCAAAATTTAGAATATGATATAGTATCTTCTCTACCAAGTTCGGATTGTATGCCATACTTTTGTATCCACCAACTCTTGCGGGATTGCCATTCCTTCTTTCTTGTATCTAATATTGATAAAAATCCACTCATAATGTCTAATATACAAAAAAGGTTTGGAATTACCAAACCTTTCTTAAAAAATAATATATGTATATTTTATTCTCCTGGAAAATAATCCATATTATCTATGTATTTCGATTCAATACTTGCTAGATTTTTTCTATAACCATCTAAATCCTTTTGATTCTTTTTCATTAATTGCAATTGAGACTTGGCAGTTACCACATCACCTTTGGACCTTGCAGCAAAATATGGTTCTGCCAATTGTTTTTGCTTTTCCTCAAGTTCTTTTATTTTTTTAATCACTGCTCTATACTTAACATACATTTTAGGAACACGGACTTCATTTACTGATTCGGTTACTCCTTCAGATAAATCATCAATACCTTGCTTCATATCTCCAAATAGCTTTCCAAATTGTCTTTGTTGTTTGGAATCTAATTTTTTAATATTCTTTAGATGTTTCTTTACCATATAAGATAAATCAACTGAAATGTCTTGTAATATATCTGAGTAATCCATTGTGGTTATCCTATTTTTTTTAGTGAATGGGTTTCAGTTGCAATCCAGTTATCACCAACACCAGCCATTTTAGCTGCTTTCTTAATAGCTTCAACTGTATTTCTTGCTTTTACTTTATACACATTCTTCTTAGATAGTTTAACACCACCAAGATTCATATCAGAAAATCTCATTTCCCAAGTTGAAAAACCTTCGTTGATTTTTTCTGACTCATTTACTTTTTTATTCTTAACTGAATCCATCATCTCTTTAGCTGATACTTTCATCTTCATTAATTTAGATGATGGTAATTCACCTATTCCAAATGATTCATTTAGTAAAGAAGTAAGTTTCATTGATTTAGATTCATTAGTAAATTCTTTTGCATTTTCTTTATCATCTTTATCAACACCTTTTACAGGATACTTTTTACCATCTACTTCAAATTCACTATCACCATTTGCGATTGCTTTAGCTCTAGCAGCTCCGAATTCATTACCCTCTTCTAATTCATTGATTTCGTAATACTTTCCTAATACTTCACCAATCTCATCATAAGTTGATTCTAATCTTTGTTGTAGTGTTCCAACTTCTTTTAAAGTTTTCTCAAATACTTTGAATGATTCATTCATTCTTTTTACGTGTCTACCAACTGTAATACCATCAAATGAACCTTCAGTTTCTTTAACCATATTCTTACCAGCAACTTCTACCAATCCTCTGATTGATTCATACACTTTAGCTAATCCTTCTTTTCTGTATATTGATTCACCAAATTTTTTGTATGATTTAACCGCTTCTAAGAATGCCATCTTTTGTTCATTACTCATCTCTGCAGATTCTTCGTGTCTCTCATCATCGTTTTCTTTAACGAAAGGAGTGTGAAATGGGTTTGAATAAACTCTACCACTTTCAAATGATTCATTTAATATATTTTTTAGTTTCATAGTTCCCTCTTTTGTAATTTCCATCATTTTCTTAGCCTCAGCTTCGATTTGTTTCTTAATGTTAGATGGTATTTTTTTATCTAAGTATTTTATTTTACCTTTGTTATCAATGTGGGCTACATTTTTGTAATCACCATTTTCTTCTTCAGCTTTATTATAAATAGTTAACCCATTTCCTTTACGAGCCATTCCGATATCGTACTTAGCTTCGTTCATCTTCATAGATTCCATTAATCCAATTGCTGTACTACCAACTTCTCTTTCAGCACCATCTGCATATTTCTTATTTAGAATTGCTATCTTAACAGGTTTATCGATTATATACATTGGAAGTGGTGATGTACCAAATGAATATTTTATTTTGTTACTTTTTAACTCTTTACCAATATCCATAAATGATTTAGCATTACCAACGATATCTGCAAGATTATCTAATAAATCATCATGCTTACCTTCGTTTACTACTGATTCACTTTTGAATGGATTAAATAACCCTCTCTTACTTACTTCCTTTTGAGTAGATGGAGCTGCTTTAGCTTTTGATTGGTGTTTAAATTTGATTGGATTGTATTTTTCTAAATCATCTACATCTACATTACCATCTGCATCAGTTTTAACTTCACCTGATTTATCATCACCAATTCTTACGATACCAACTGTCTTAGTTCGTTTGTTATATACTAAATCATCAACTTTAAATTTACCTTCAGTAATTGTTGATTCACTAAACATTTTAATAATTTTCTTCTGAGTGGCGTTGCCATCTCTACCAGCAAGAGCAGAAACAAGTTCCATTCTTTGAGGAAGTTTACCCTTCTCAACATATTTAAGAAGTTTAGTAATATTTAATGTATGTTTGGAAACAAAATCCTCAACTGCTTCAGGTCTTGTACCTGTGAAGTATGCAATCTTTTTAATTTGTGGTTCTATTCCTTCATTTACATTATCTCTCATAGCTCTGGATAAATCTTTGATGTACTTTAATTCTTCTTTAGCACCTTTGTGTTTAGCGTATCTATCCAATCCCATATTACTCATAATACCTAATGATATGTGTAATCTAGCTTTAGCTGCTTTTGGATACTTTCTACCATAAGGAGATGAGTTAAACCAATCAATCATAGCTTGTGCCATTTCTTTTGATAGTTTAATTCCCTCTACTCTATCAGTATTACCTTTTACAACCTGTTTTAATCCACCGATTGCTGAGATTTCGTTTAATGAGTTTCGTATATCAGTTAATTTCATATTATTTCCCTTAGATTGAACAAACACCATCTATTTCACAGATGATATCTCTTACTAATGTATTAATTTTTTTATATGATGGAGTTTTACTCTTTCCTACTACTGATTCGTTCATAGGTCTCATAAATGCACCATGTGTTGATGGGTTTGATACAAAATCCCAACAAATTAAATCAAAATCATCTTCAACTGTAACAGTCTTACCATTACTAGCTTCTTTTACAGAACCCATACCTCTTGAAGAGATACCAACAGTACAACCTGCCTCTAAAAGTTCTTTAAGGATGTTCCCTGATGGAGTTTTTAGTACTTCTACCTTACCCATTACATCATCACCCTTCCAATATACTTCTCTGATGATATGTGAAGTATTTTTTAGTTCCACTACCGAAGATTCAGGATGGTCTAACTCACCAAAAGCTCTATTCTCTTTAATTTCTCTACCTTTGTATTTTTCAACTTCTCTTTCTAAGATTGAACGTGGGTAAACTCTACCATTTTGGTTTTCAGCTTCAGCACGTTGTAGGACACCATTAACAATCAATCTACCATTGTTATCTTCCAATGATTCATTGATTTGCCTCTTAGTCATAGTAAAAGGAATTGTATCTATAAGTAATCTGCCCATTATGCTCCCCAAACTTTACGTTTTCTATATAAATCAAACATGATTTGTGCTACTTCATATCTTATAAGTAGACGAATATTTTCCAAATCCTTATTTGAAAGTTCTTCTTTTAATATTTTCTTTTTATCTATCATGCCGATAGTTCTTTTAAGTTTCTTGCAACTTTTAACATACGTTCTGAAATCTTACCAAATCTTTTTTGAGTTGATTTCCAATACTGCCCATTATGAACACCAGCTTCCGTTTTCAATTTAGCATTTTGATTAACGATTCTTTCTAACTTAAACATCATACTATTGATTTCTTTGATTGAATCATTTATTTTTTGATGTTGCTTTCTTGTATCATCTTTTTTGAACTCATTATAAGAAATCTCATTGATTTTAGTTTCTAACTTACGTTCTAACGATTCTAATTTTTTTGTGTTCATATGTTTCTCCTTTGATTTTTTCATACCCAACACTTCTATGTGGTCATCATCTAAATCATCCTCATCTTTACTCTTTGCAAAAGCATGTGGAGTTTTGATTGGGCCCTCACCACCATCTAAGTTACCAGTTACATTAGCTTCTTCGATTTCTTCAAACTTATCTTCTATTTCTTTGATTAAGCTTTTCATTTGAATACCCTTTTCAATTCATTATGTAATTCTGTATATCTTAATAACGATAAAATTTGAGATTCAGTAATTACTTTAGATGTTTTTACTTTAGATATTAGTTTAACAACTTCATTTACTTTAATCTGAGTAACTTTATCTGTAACTTTGATTGCTTTAATATTTTTTGATAAAGAATTACACTCTCTTACTACAAATTTTTTCAATTTAACAGAATTATCTACAGAATTAATATATTCTCTAAGAATATCTTGTTGCTTATCTGTTAATGTAGTGTATTTGTTGTTAAAATTCTCAACTAACATCTTCCACGCTAGCAATCTTACCTCTTTTGGTTGTTTTGAGTACTCTTCATTAATTTTTGTAACAACTTTATCATCAGTTTGAGATTTACCTGTTAGTGATTCTAATAATGTAGATTTACATTCAACATATTCTTTTGGATTATCTGAATTTGTATGCTCAAATAATTTATATATAGATGCGTTCTCTTTATAGTTAGTAACTCTATACTTAAAGAAATCTTCTATTACAAAATTCTTCTTAATTGCTTTAATTAAGTTATACTTCTGTCTATTTAAAACAGATTCATTTAATTTAACTCGTTCTTTTAGAATAATATTTAAAAATTCAGATGCTTTATAATCAGAATCAAAGTTTTCATCAATAAATAGTTTATACAATCTAAGTTCTTTAGATAGTTCTGTACTTTTACCAAAGTGCTCTTTAATAATTTTAGTCGCCAAAGAATCTTTATTATTCAAAGTATCAGTAGCAATTTGCCTAACTAATAATTCAAATAGTATTCCTGTATTTTTGTACTTACTGTGTTTTAATTTCTTCATCTATATCACCTCTAATTTTGGTAGAGTAACCTATATTTTGTTAATAAATATCTTAATTATCAGAATTCAGTATATTTTTCTCATCTAATAATCCATCTGATGCTTTTAAAGTATCATCTGATAGGGATTCTAGTATAATTTTCTTTGTTTTTACTTTACTTTTCATACGACTAACAACTGCATCAATTTGTTCTTGATTTATAACTGAGTGAGCGTTGTATCTTTCGTTTTTAGTAGGTCTGTTTGCTATATTCCCTAATGGGTCTCTACCAAATGGATTATCATCCGTTTTATAATTACCCGGTTCTTTAGGTCTACCAGCTCCATCGAATCCACCTTCAGGTGCTCCACCTCTATTCTCACCAAATGGATTGTTACCACTATCATCACCACCTTCTTGTTGAGTTAGTGCTGCTAAATCATGTGGAGTACCAAATGATTCTCCAGTCTTAACTGGGTCATTACCTTCAGTTTCAATTTGTTCGTGTCTGAATCCTAGCTTCAGGTCATTGATAACTTTAAATTGTTCTTCTTTCCACTCATCTTCACTCATATTAAAGATGTTTTTGTAAACCCATTCTTGAGATACCATTTTTAAATCTTTGATATCACTTGCTAATGTTACTTTTTCAGACCAAAGGTTTGCTTTCTCTTGCTCATAGATAATGGATGGAGTAGTAAGTTCTAATTCAAAGTTTACTAACTCATCATCTGTATAACCTTGTGCATATAAGTGTACAATTGCTATCTTAGTTAATTCCGATAATACAATCTTTTGAATTCTTTCTACAGAACGAGCAAATCTAATATCTTCTTGTGCTAATGTTGCTTTACCTTCAACACCTTCTTCGTATCCAATAAATGCTTTTGGAACTTTAAGTGCTGCTAACATTCTATTCTTTAGGTATTCAATATCATCAATACCACCGAACTCCATTCCACTTAGGGAATCAATCTCAGTACCACTCTGTCCACCCCTAACAGGTAGATAGTAATCTTCCATCATATTCTGCATATTGAATTTAAGATTATACTCACCTGTAGATTCATCTACATATGGTACTTTCTTCATCTGGTCGATAATATTCGCCATATACGAATCAACTTCTGCAGGTGGAATGTTTCCGATATCAATTTTGAAAATTCTCTTTTCAGGCGCTCTCATAATTCTATGAATCATCATCGCATCTTCCATAAGAGTTAATTGTTTCCAAGTCTTTCTAGCTCCTTCTAATAGTGAACGACCATATGGAAGGAAGTTAGTATCAGTAAGTAATCTAAAGTGAGCTACTTGAAATGATTCTAAAAACTTAGTGTTGTTTCTTTGTGAGATTGCATTTGTGTTTTGTTCTTCAACCTCAAATCTAACTGAATATGGATTATCTAAATCATATCCTTCTTCTCTACGAGTTTCATATGTAGATAATGGTTGTGCGTTTACAACACCTAACTCATCATCAATATCCAAATAAAGATAGTAATCACCATATTTGTTCATACCTCTTACCCAAGACCATAAGTTGAACTCAATGTTCAATACATCATAGAATAAGTTGTGTAATGTTTTCTTTAATTTCTCATCAGATGATTTGATACGAATTACATCACCCATATCATTTTTAAGTGTACATTCATCTGAGTATATATCTAATATAGATGAGATAATAGAATCCTTATCCATTGCCTCATAATCTGTATATAATTCTAATTTATTCGAATGGTAGTTAAATCTTTCATTGTATGTTTGCCAATTCTTTCTTGAGTTAGAACCATGCAATCTTCCATACCTATCATAGTATGCTGAACCTCTACGATTACCATCTGCTTGTAATCGTGAAGAATCCACTACTTTTAATTTGTTTTTACCGACTCTTCTAACAACTACCTGAGTTGAGAATAATCTCTTTAATCTACCGAATAACGAAGTATCTGCCATAATTTATTTCTTTTATATAGTACTACAATTTATAAATATACAAAAAATATTTTTAATATCCAAATTTTATAGTAACCAACTTATATCCTCATCACCCCTACCAGTATTAATCTTCCAAGCATCCTTAGCTCTTTGTGGAGTGGTTTTAAATACACCTGAATTTTTTGATGTAAATTCTAATGCCCTTTTATTTAAATCAATACCTTGCTGTCTGAGTTTTAATGCTGTATCTCTAACCCATAATGATGTTGAAAACGATATTGTTAAATCATCATTGTACCCTTGTTGAGCTTCAGCTCTACTACCATTCCATATAAAAACAAAAAGTTCATCAATCAATCGTTTAGACCGAATAATAGGAACTCTTTCTCTCATATAAGTATCTAATTTTGAGATAACCAATGGACGTGTTCTACTTGTCATTGAGAAGCCAGGTACCATTTGTGATTTATCTTTTAAATCATATCCCTTTTGTAGATGGATATCGTTATCTGTATAACCGAATTCTTTATATGAATAATATAGATTAGTATAATTTCTATCTATTGCTTCTTGGATTACTGCCCATCCAATGTTTGCATTCTCAATCACTAACAATGCATCATTCCATTCTGTTGCAACATTCACCAACATATTACCATAATGTTTAGTTTCAATTTTACCTTTGTACTCTGCCACTTGTTCTACAGTTTCTACATCGATAACGTGAAATGCTGAATAATCAGCCCCATCACCTCTCGCAACATCGGCAACTACTACATAATCTTTTGTATAGTTTGGCTGTTGCCAAATCCAATAGTTACCATCGAATCCCCTTCTCTCTACAGGTTCTTGTACGTGGGTTTCTTCATACCATTGTAGAAGTTGTCCATCTACGACTGTATAACCAGATGATATAAAATCACAATCACATTCTTGTGATGCCATCTTCTCACCTAAGAGTTGAGTTTGTTCCTCTCTCCACTTTTGGTTTCTTTCAGGATGTACAGTCCAATGAAGTTTGATTGGATTCCAACCATCCTTTTGTTCACCCTTTTGCCAAGTTTTATGAAAGAAATTACCAACACCATTTGGAGTTGATAATACGATTGCTTTACCACCAGTTGATAATGTAGATTGAGCCGATGCCCAAATCTCATCAACCCCTTTGATAAAAGCAGCCTCATCAATAATCAACATTGATAATGCTTCAGAACGACCTGCATCACCACTTGCTGATGTTGCTTTGATTGTTGAACCATTTCGTAATCGTAAGGATAGTTTGTTATCTTCTTCGGTATCACCTCTTAACCAACTCGGTAAGTTCTCATGCATATACCTAACCTTAGTAACTAAGTTTTTAGCTACCTCTTGTTTGGTTGCAATTACCAATATGTTTTTATCTTCGTGAAATAACATCATCCATAAAGAATAACCTGCGGATAATGTTGAGATACCTAACTGACGTGATTTAAGGATTACATTGAATCTGTGGTCATCCAACTCACCCATCACATCTTCTTGAAATGGGTATAAATCAAAAAGTATCTTACCTCTTTTTGGGTGTTGAATGTAACAATACTTCTTAAAGAAGTAAACTGGGTTTTTAGCACATTTAACGTACTCTTCCCTAATAAGTTCTTTTATGTTTTTGCTCATTTCTTTCCCAATTTCCAAAGAAACTGAGTAGATATGATTGGTTGAAATTGGTCATTCAATCCTAAACCTAGTCCAAACATCTGTTTCTTTCGTGTTCTGTACAATATTGAACCACCAATGTAATTAAATTGCTTTGATGTTCCATTCAAACCGAATCCTACATAGAATTCTCTTTGGTTAATATACTTTGTTTCCGTTACAGTTGTTGTAGGGTAAATTAAATCGTAGAATATTTTTCTTGATAAAATTTTGTTCTGAGAGATTGTATCTTTAATTGTTAAGTTTAAAGAATCTAGTTGTTGAAAATCTTCATAAACATATTTTGCGAAGTAATCTTCTAAAATAGAAAGTGTATCAATATCTTGAGTTAATGTTATTGTATCAATCTCAGTTTTGATTCTAGTAACTATTTTAGGAACGTATTTTGTAACTTCTTTGGTAATAGTATCGTACTTCGTTTCTACCTTTGTGATAATAGTAGGTTCGGATGGGGTAATTTCTCCCCCATCTCCACTACATTGTCTTAGTAATAGTATAACAACTATTAAAACTAAGATTATCAGATTCCTAATATCTCCGAAATACTTTTTCATTTGCTACTCTTATTTTTTAGTAGCTTTTCTCTTGCGATTTGAAGGTTTTCTACCTTTTCGGCTTCCACCTTTTGCGGCTTCAACAACATCTTTAGATTGTTTTGCTAAATTCTTACCAGCAGCTTTAACGTCTTTGAGTTCTTCTTTAACTCTTTTAACTCTACGCTTAACTTCTGATTTTACTTCAGCTACATCTTCTTTGATATCTTCTACTGTATCCTCTACTACATCAGGAATAAAATCTCCATCTCTATCTTTGATTTTTCCAGTGTATAATAATACTAAATAGGTTGCCACTGCAACACCGATAACACCTAAAATGATTAATAATGTACTCATAATTTGCCTTTTTAAAATTAAACTTCTTATACTATAAATATGGTAATATATTTAATAAACCTATTTACCACTTTCTACAAGACCAATAGTTTGCTTTCCATTTTGGTCCAGGGTTATCACAATTCATTCTAGCTCTAAATGATTTTCTAGCTTTTGGATTTTTCTTTTTAATATTCATTCCCTTTTGTCCAAAGTGAACCACTACAACATTACCCTTAGCGTTCTTAACATATACTTTGAATTTTTTAGAATCACCTTGCATTGGTTTGTTAAGTTCTACTTTTCTACCTTGATACTCAGCCTCTTCAATTACTTCAGAAGTATTTTCTTTCTTCATAAGTTTGTAAGCCATATGACCCATATTAACAATACCACTCTTAACAAACTTATCTTTATTAGATTGTTGTTTAAGTGCATCATATACTTGAACCATTAAGTTTGCTGAATTCATATCAACTCTTACCTTCTTACCACTCTTAGTATCTTTAATTAAATCGTTTTGTTTATTCTTTACGATTTTTCTTAATGTAGTAATTACTTCAGGTTCTTTAGCTTCATTTACTGAGTTGGAATACTTTTTAGCCCCACTTAGTGATGGGTGTGAACCAATGTGTTTAACTACCTTACCTTTTTTATCTACAATCTGCATAAGAAACTTATCCTCTTTCTCAGGTCTTTTCATACCTTTCATATCTCTATCGATTACTTGAAAGATATTACCACTTTTTAATTTCTTTTCAAAGTGTACTTTACCTTCGTTCATTGATTCACCAAGTTGGTTATGGTATTTCTTATCTATATTTTTTTTGAGAGTTTTCTCATCTTTAAAATATGCAGTTATTAATCCTTTGAATCCTTTTTGTGGTGAAATGTAAAATCCATCTTTTTTATAATCAGATTTTCCTTTAGAATCTTTTGGTTCTTCACCAACTATAAGTAAAAAGTGTCTACCTTTATCATCTGTGATTGAATACGAATCATTTTCGTTTACTGATTCTTTTTTAGTTCTCCAACCACCACCTTTACCTTTGTAGTTCTTAGCTGCCCAAGCATTAGCGTATGCTGATGGATATACATCAAACTTTCTTTTAGCTGCTGCTTTAGATGCGGCCCACTTAGCTGGGTCTGTTGGTACATTTTTTTCTGTAAGTTCGATTACTTTTTCTTCTAACTTTTTACCTTCAACTGATTTTATGATTGTATCAACATGCCCTTGTATATAAGAGTGTTCTTTTTCCAATCCCATTAGTTTAGCCATCTTCATAATGTTTTTTGCTATATTTTTAGCCACCATTACATAATCTTTATCAGGAGTATAACCTTCACCACCTACGTGTTCTTCTATAAAGAAAAGTGCATCTTGTAATCTTACACTTCTTTCAGCCATATCCATATCAACGCCCTTAGATTCTATATCACCATATAGTGATGATGCGCCAGGACAAACGTGAAAGTATTTAGTTTGGTATTCACCTATTTTAATTTCTTCTTTATCAGTTTCATCTTCACCCATTGAACTCATATCTTCATATTCATGTGAGTGAGTTACTTCTTTGATAAATCTACTTACAAACATTTTAACATTTTCGTTCATACCTTCTTTAAGTGAAGTAATTTTAGCACCTACAGGTCCACCGATAAACATTGATGCGAAAAATGAAATAGCATCTATAATCTCATACCCATCCCACTTTGCTGCTTTAGCAATTGGTACACCATGATTCTGTTCAATCGAATCTTCCCAATCTTTCCTACCAGCATATTTAGATTGATTCGCTTTAGGAAACATACTTTGAACTTTCTTAGCTTCACTATGGAAGTTAGCATCTGTTAATGCACCTATTAGGATGTGTTTTAATCCGTGATGTACTTCTGGGTCTGAGCCCCTAAATCCTTTGAAGTATGCATCTAAATCTTTTTTAACTTTTTTATTTAATCTGGTATTCATTATTATGCCCCTGTCTTACTATTAGTTGGTGTTTTACCTTTAGTTCGGTTTCCACCTTTTTTAGAATCACCCGCCTTCTTTTGGTCTGCTCGTTTTCTTCTTACAAATGCGGCTCTACCCTTAGGTCCTAACTTATTGGCTTTTTCTTGTGATAAACAAGCAGCGTATGCACCACCCTTTTTACCATCACCACACTTACCTAGCTTCTGACCATCACTTCCGTATCTATCCCATCCACCACCTGAGGTTGAACCTGTTTTTCCTGTACCTAACCACTTTCTTAAATCTTCATTCATTAAGTTTTCTGTACAAAGATGTTCATACAAATCAGATAACGCAAATTCAACACATAGTGCTGAATCTGTACCATTTACTGAATACGAATCAAATTTTGATTCTATAAATTCTTTAATCTGTTGTTTGTTCATTTTTAAGTTTTCCTATAAAATCTGTTCTAAACTTTTCAAAATCATTATCAATTTTACTTACCAACTCATCTTCACTCATTCCTTCAGCCCATTCTTCAATAGAACCATCTTCATTTATGAATGAAGCTTTTAGAGTTGTTTTTAAAACTTCCTTTTCAACTTCGGCTTGTTTTAACCAAGCCTCAGCATTAGCCAACATTTTTTTTCTTTCGTACTCTTCGTACTCACCTTTTTGTTTTAAATCATACTCCATTAAGGTAACACAATCTAAACACATACCATGTATAGCTTTCATTTTTAAATCAGCTTGGCCTGGCTCAATACAAGTACAAGTTTCTTTGTTGCAGTTTGGAAACGCTCTTAACTCAGTTCTGAGTTCTGATAGTTTACCAACTTTAACTTTGTAACCTTTTCGTTGTTCCCACTTTTGACCTTTATCATCAGCCCAAGTTTCACCAACTTCTCTTCTTTTAATAACTTTATCAGTAAATGAAATAGTTTTTTTAGTTTGGGTTTTGTGTTCCCCACCTAACATTTCTTTTACTGCTTTAATATTATTTAACTTTGACATAACTTATTTTGTTTTATATAAATATGAGAATTTTATTTAAAAGTACATTAATCCCAATATCTGATTTAATGATGCGAATGTACCAGTTAATTTATACGTTCCACCTTTGTATGTGAATACGATTCCTTCATTTGGTACAATCTTATCTTTACCACCTACTGCGGCTAATCGTTCTAATTCCATTCTTAGTTTTTCAATCTTCTTAACATCACCACTTTTCTGAACTGCTTTCACAGTCTTATCTAATTCTGATTTCATAGTTCTAAGTGCTTTATCAGGATTGACTGTAAGTGCTGAACTCATAAATGAAAGTACATCTGCACCAACACCTAAGAATATATCTTCAAACTTTCTAAGGTTTTGTTTAGATATTTTTGCTTTATCTTGCTTATCTGTTTTGGTTGCCCAATCTAATACCTTAGAATCTGTAATATTCTTTCTATTCAATCTGAATGAGTTATCAAAGAATGCCCATCTTTTAACTAATCCCATTTTGGTTTTGTTATCTAATGTAGATGGTGAATTCTTATCAACATATTGTTCCCACCATGCTTGATGATAATCAGCTACACCATTAGAATCTTTTAGTTTAAATTCTTTTTGAATTTTGTTTAGTGCTGAATAGTATTTACCTTGTTTCTTTGAAAGTTCTTCCGATTTTGGTAAATTAACTACAGGTGGGCCTTGTATTGTATAATTATCTTGCACATCTTGATTGATTTGTTTAATCATCCCAGCTAAGATTCTTGCTGCTGATGTATCAGCTCCAATTGCTTTCCCATCCATATTATATTGCATTGTTCCGTGGAATACTAATAAAGGTTGCCCATAAGGAATTACATTTACTGATGTTGGGAATATAACTTCTATATTCATAAAGGATGAACCTTGATTGAATACTTTATCTCTTTGTGCTTTTGATAATGATTTGATTGCTTTAGATAAATCTTGCATAGCGAAGTTGTATGCATCAGTTAATCCACCTCTACCTTGAAACTTAGAAGCTACTCCACTAATATCCAATGCGTTTTCACCACTATTCTTTAGGTGTCCACCATTACGAGCGGCGATTAAACCTTTATCATCTCTCCAACTAATAGCAAGTGCTTGTCCATCTGTTTTTTCTCTAGCGAATTCTAACTTACCATTTAATGCGTTTGATATAATTGTTTTTAAATCACCAAATGTTAGATTCATTTGTGTATCGAATGGGTGAGCCATATGTCCATATGCTCCACCTTCGGTAATCAATCCTTCTTTTATTATATTTTCTGCTGATTCTTCTTTCTGAGGTTCATTTTTAGAACTATCAACAGATTTTTCAGCATCTAAGAAATCAACTAACTTATATCCTACTATTGTTGCTACTTTTGTAATATGTTTTGCCCAAGCTTTATATGCCTGTGAACCTTTTAAATCAATATATCTTTGTGATTGTGCATCTAAACCTGCAACGCCTGATGGGAAATATGATACTGGGTATTTATCTGGTATCCCACCATCAAATAAATCATATATAGTTTCTTCATCTGTACCTAATATATAATCAACTACAGTCCAACCTAATTTTTCTGCAGCTTCTTTTCCAACCGCTTTATATGATTTTGAATTACCATAATATGCACCTGGTCCATCATCAACAGTTCCTTTAGTAGTTGAAAGTGCACTACCTTCTGATATTATTTTATTAAAATCAAATGTAGATAAAAAGTTTTCCATCTTAGTGGATATTTTACCTAATCTATCTGTTATAAATTTATATATCTTTGGATTAAACTTTCCATCATATGCTTTTTTGAAACCTTTCTTTTTAGAATCATCACTACCAAATGATAATAACTTTCTAACTTCAGTTCCACTAATCCCACCACTTTGAGCTGGTGCTACATAAACATATCCCTTTTCTTCGTATCCTTTTTGGATTTTATCAGGATGATATGGTTCAAAGTATTTACCTTTTAATCTGTATCTATCTTTTTCACCAACAACAGTAATAAATGCCGTTTTATCTTTATTGAATTTACCTATAATTTCTTTGGGAGCGTATGGGTTTTTGATTTGAACAATCTTAGATGATGGAACTCCAAACATCTTTGTCATAATCATTTTCTTTTCGTTAAACTTAAATGGTGATTTTAAATTATCTGTTTTATTAGAAGTACCAATATAAACATTATCTCTACCAAATTGTTTCACTAAATGTTCGTAAGTGGCATTATGCCCTTTATGAAAAGGTTGAAATCTACCAGCGTAAACTACTACCTTTTTTTCTATTCCTTCAGTTAAGATTCCCTTAACCCACTCTTTAATTAGTTTTCCCATAGTAATAAATATAGTTTAATTAATTATTAGAACCTTTTTCTAATTTATTAATTCTTTCGGTTAATTTTTCAATCGTATCTGATTGTTCTTTTATAGCTTCAATTAGTAGTGGAACTATCTTTTCGTACTTAACGGCTTTGTATCCGTTTTCTCTTTCAGTAACCACCTCTGGTAGTACTTTTTCTATCTCTTGTGCGATAACTCCTACATCATGTCCTTCGTTTCCATGTATAGTTTTCTTTTCTTCTTCTGTAAGTTCTTTCCAATCAAATTCAACACCTCTGATTTGTAGAACTTTAGATAAAGAACTATCAATGGTTTTAACATTTTCTTTTAATCTCTCATCTGAAGTAGAGTATGCAACAATATCGTTACTTGCATCAATTCTACCATTAGTAGTAGATGCGTTTACGTTCACACCTAATGCACCATTTACAACTTTAAGACCCGTTTCTTTTAATCTAATTCTTTCACTTGAACCGATAACTCCTGCGATTTCCCCAGTAGCCGGTAGGTAGAATCCTGTATCGGTATCTGACTGAAATGCGTAAGTTGGTGAAGAATAGCTACCTGCTCCAAACCTAACTCTACCACCACCTGAAGTTGTATGTGATGTAAGGTAATACCCTGATTTCCATGTTAATCCACTCTCTACCGTAGCCTCATCTGAATCTTTATAAGTTAATATACCATCTGCAGTTGAACCATCAAACGATATCCCACCACCGCCGCCAGATGGTATTGCTTGTGTTGATAATACACCAGTAGCATTAGCAATAACCATTCGGTTTCCAGTCCCGTTCAATCCTGAAACTGTAAGAGCTCCATTAACTTCAGCACCTGTATTGGTAACAGATAATCTTCTTGTACTTCCATAAACAATCTGAAAATTACCCGCAGAGTTTGTTGTTAAATCATTTGGTGATTCAAATATTTTTATGTTTGACCAAGTAATACCTTCATTTGGGCCAGGATCGTTTATAGTAATATTATTAACACCAATAATATTATTATTCTTTAAATCAAGTGCGGTATAAACTGCAGTTCCAGTAAAATCTAACCTACCAGCTATATTCAGATTACCGGCGATTGTTACTGTATCATCACTATCACCAATAGTTACGGCATTAGAACCAAATCCACCAGCTAACCTAGTCTTTAAGTTTGCTACCGATACATCATCTACTGTTGTAATACCGGCCAATGCAGTATCAGCAGTTCTTCCTATTGTTAAAGGTGTTAGATTATTAGTGTGATAAACCTCATATTGAGTAGTAGCACCACCAGCGTAAATCTTACCAGTAGTTGCAATACCACCAGTTTGAATGTTATCAAGATCTACTCTACTTTTTTGAGTTGCATTTGCCCAATTTGATATTAGACTCGGAGATTCCGAATCAACCAACCAATCAACCAGAGCCCATCCACTTTCTTGTGCGTGTGCTCCTACAATGGCAACGTGAACATCATTATTAGCATTATCAATGTAAACTTGAATAGCAGCACCATCATAAGTACTATTTTCTTTAATACGAATATATCTAAACACATCTGTACTATAGGTTGAATTTGCAGTTACTGTAATACTATTAGAATCATCTGTACCAAAGTGGTGTGCCGCATTGAATATAACGGATTGATGTCTACCACTGTAGGTATCCCAAATTTGGAACTCTCCTAATGCCCTATCACCAGTATTTTGAGCAATTGTGTACCAACCAACAGCAAGATTGCTGGCTTGTTGGTGATTTATGTAACCTCTATTAAAGAAGGTTTGCATTTCAGTCTCAGTATAATATCTATCATCGTGGTTATGTGAAGGTAGAGAAGTTAAATAAGCCGTACTATTAAATGCGTTTGAACCAAATGTATATGTTTGGTTAGTAGCACCATTTACACTAAATGTAAGTGTATTGCCAGATTTAGTAATTCCATCTAAATGGTAATTTGTATTGTTATCAGTCCAAGGAACGTTAACATACATTTGTTCATTAGATAGTTCTACAGGATAGTTTTTACCATTTTCAGTATATCCAATTTTAACACCACCTCTTGTATTTGCTGCTGCTAATGGTAAAGAGTATGAAACTACACCACCACCAGCAGATGCTGATGTAAATGTTAATTTACCTGAATGGATATCCATTCTTACAAATTTATTTTCTATCTGTGCACCAGCTGAAGAACTTGCCGTAACAATATTATCTTGTTTTATATTTAGATATATCTCATCCCACTTTTCTTTTGGCGTACCTAATGAAAAACTTGCAGTTGTATTTGTTGTATGTTCTGGTACAAAGTTTCCATAATGACCTGTTGTTGCAGCATTATCATGCCAAGTTAAATAAGTATCTTTTAGATGAAGTGTTTGTGTATCTAATGCTGGTACTCTAACCGGCTCCACTAATCTCATTTCAGTAAGTGCAAATCCTAAAGTAAACGAACCACTTGCCTCTTGCAATCCACCGAATCGTTTACCTTCTTGTAATCGGCTAGTCATTACAGAAGAACCACTATATCTACTACTAATCTTAACTTTAACACCATATACACCACTACCAGATACCAAATTCAATGAATTCACAGTATCAGACATCGGACTGTGTTTGTATTGATGTTGGTTATATTTACTTTCAGAATTAAATGTTGTTATAATATCCGTTAATGGTATATCAAATATAGCCCAACTAGCGTTTGTAGCTTCTGTATCTTTGTATGATTTCTCCCACACTTTACTTTCAGCTGAACCTGATGTTGTAATTATTTCTACTTTATATTCAGGATTAAATCCACTAAATGAACCAGTAGATGGGTGAGCCGTTCCTCTAATACCAAATTGTAAATGTGTTCCTCTTGAGTTTTCAGATAAAATATCTTGTAGATTTATATTATCAGTTGTTATAGTTGAAAAAGCATTTGAAGCGGTTAATGCGTTAGAACCATTAAATATTATTGCTGAAGATGTAGCTTGGTTAAATACTAATTGATTACCGATTAGTTGTGTTGGTAAACTACCTGATGCTTGTGCTGCAGTTCGTGCATCTGAATTTTCTACGAATACATAATCATTATTTACACCACTAATATCCTTCCAACTTTTAAATTCTTCAGGATACCCAATACCATCATTTGTTACTTTAACTAAATATTGAGGTGTATTTGTAAATGAACCACCCAATGCAAATGATTGATGATTTCCAATAATAGCAGAACCTGTGTGAGATAGTACTGCCGTTGTAGTTGGATTATAGCTCGCTCCCCCCACCATAAAGTCAACAGAAGTGTTATCTAATCTTTCATCATTACCATCTTGTGAATATGCTTCAACGAATGGTAGGTTATATTTAACAGTTGTAATTCTTGGGTTCTTTACACCTGTACTTACTACTTTACCAGCTAAGAAAGTATCCTGTCCATAAACTTTTTCTGCTTGTAAGTTACCTTTTATATCTAATGATTTAGGTTTTAAATCTAATAAAGATGAACTTATTTCAAATGTGGTTTCATTACCTACTACTCTACCTGATGTGGATTTAAAATCAAATTCATTTGCAAATATAGTCATATCTGAACCTGATATTCTACCACCCGTAAAATTAATTTTAGAACCAGTTACCTGTCCATCTGATTTTTGTACATATTGTGATGATGAGATTTCACCACTACCACTAATTTTTAAAACAGAACCTCTACTAAATGAACCTGAAAGTGTACCCATTCTAATAGATCCTGAACCAAATCTTACCTTTTCAGCAAAAGCAAGTGAGAATGGCATATCAAAATCAGTTTCTTTTTGTGCAATATCAAAAAATGCGTTTTGGAAATTCTGTGATGCATCAGTATCAATTACTGTAGCTGAGATTCTATTGGTAATACTAATATCACCTTCTGCAGAGAAACCAAATTGACCAGAATCTAAGAATCCATTTAAGTTGAAATCAAAATTGTAATTAGAAGAGTTGACATAAGTACCACTTCCTGCAGGAGGCCCAGCCGCAGATGAGTCATCATAAGCACTTCTAAGTTGTTGAATGGTTTTATTTTCATCAGATGGGTTGTTTGGGAATTTACCTCTTGAATCAACATCCGTTGGGAATATACCACCTTTTAATATTGCCTTAGAACCTAATGT
>Ga0098048_1000357_pt1 | contig 23033 bp, 20 predicted proteins | sample 13_taG_FD_75052 | JGI IMG/M metagenome (GOLD analysis project Ga0098048, IMG submission 75052) | Marine viral communities from the Subarctic Pacific Ocean - 13_ETSP_OMZ_AT15268 metaG | ecosystem: Environmental > Aquatic > Marine > Oceanic | place: Pacific Ocean | collected 2015-01-16 | reverse complement strand
GCATTGCTTACTGATGGTAAGGTAACGTTTATGTATAACCCTAATAAGGTGACTACTTCTCATAAGCCTTCCTATCAATTTAATGTAGGCATTACAGGCAATCAGGCATTCGCGCAATACGGCTCAATGTCGCCTCAAGTTATATCCTTCTCGCTATTCTTAAGGAGCAAGAGGTTTTTTACACTCACCGACGATAACGCAGACATCACTGAGGAGATTCAGAGCCTTAATTATTTAGCTACACCGCTCGACAGCAATCAAGGGCCTCCAATGGCTTATTTATATCTAGGAAACTTAGTGCCGACTTTGGCGTACTCAGGTGTAGATAATACTGATCGCACTGTTACGGGCGTAGTATCTTCGCTAAACGTCACAATATCTCATATGAGTAGAAGCCTTTATCCCACACAAGCAAGCGTAAATCTTGACTTTACGATCTCTAGGAGAAAGCTATGAGCGTCCAACACGAAGATTCAAGATATATGCAACAGGACTTTATAAACCACTTTGTCCTTGTTCAGCGTAACCCGATGCGAATAAGGACTGATGTTGTTCCGTCGTCAAGGACGTTCCTGAACGCGCCTACGGGAAGGACGTACACATGTATTGAGGGCGAAAAATTTAGAGATGTCTCCTTTAACGTCTACGGCGAGGAGCACTATTGGTGGGCTATCGCGGATGCAAACCAAAACATTGATCTTAATGAGGGCTTGTTTGGACTAAGCGCGGGGGTGATTATCGTCGTACCTGATAAAAGCGAGTTCCTGTTATGAGAGAGCTTGATATTTTCTCTTCGGATACATTATTAGAGGCCACTCCCTTTCTCGAGGTGGAGGTAGTATCGTCACGCGACAGCGGAACGCCTATTGGCGTTCTGCCTCAGACGCTTAGAGATCGTATTGTGTCATTCAAAATGATTTTTGAACGCAAGAAGCGCCCAAAGGTCTCAATTAGCTTCTTCTTCGAGGATTACCAAACAGCTGATCCCCTAGAATACGCGAATTTTACTAATACCTTCGCGGACTCTGCCATAAGAATTGATCCCGCCTCTATGAAGGTCGGGTCTGATATACTCAATAATTTCATGCCCTTAGACTCTCGCGTAAAATTTAAAGCGGGCTATATCTCGTCATTCAGACAATTCGGGCCATTTGATGTTGTAGAGCACGATGTTCGCTACCGAAAGGGCGGCTCTGAGGTTAACATTGAGCTCCAGATGTTTGGAAGATCTCGCGGAACATCTGTGCAAGAGGTGTTCTCATCAGGCAGTCTTTATGATGCTGTTGTACAGCTATGTAACCGCGATGGGATAGAGCTTGCTTTCACAAATGTTGATCTACGAAAGCATTTAGAGGAAGGTATAAAGCCCGACGACTACTACTTTGGGGATGATGCTGACTCGCAAGCTTCGGCTAAGGCAGATAATGCTTATAACCTCGATAAGATCCTTACATTAAGCCCCGACTCTCCCTTAGTTATTCAGCCCACCGCGACGCTTATTGGCGAGCTACATAGGATTTTTTTAAATCTTGGGTTAAGCATTGGCACTGATTCTAGGGGCAGATTAGATGTAACAAACATCTTTAATACCGCAAAGAAACCGCTTGTGCGCCTCGTTTACGGCAAGGACTTGAATTTAAACGGCACTATTTATCGACCAAACGTCTCAGACATTAACTTTGAGGTTTCCAAGCCTAAGATGACTTACCTAAGAAAGCTCGTCGAACAGGCTGTATCTAAATCTGTCGGGAAAAAGGGTCGCGTTAACGGCAGAAAGATAGGAACTCAAATACCTGCTGCTCAGGCAAGCTCAGAAGACGGGGAAGGTTCAAACACCCCAGGCGGTTCTACCTCAACTCCATCTACTAAATATGAGATAGATCGGAGAAAGTATTTAGGCACTGTTGTTGGCAGACGCAGAGCAAAAGGTGAGATTCTTTCTGCGACTGTTAAGCTTATGACAGGCACACCGCTCGTGACTACACTCATGCCGGTTGAAATCAAATTAGACAGCACGTATTACAGCGGGAAATACATAATCGACAAGGTTACACACGTATTCAATACTAGGGGCTTCAACACATCGCTTAAGATTATTCGACCACCCAAGAAGAGTGGTAAGAAGAAAAGCAAAGGCGGTGTTAAGAGCACCGTTAACGGCAGAAATTTGGGAACTCAGATTCCCGTATCTCAGCCTAGCTCGACTGTATCAACACCAACACCTCAAGGCGGTACTGCATCTACTTCGGGTAATCAGGTTGCACTCCCGCCTCAGCCAAAGGCTAAAAGTAAGCAACCTCTTACGAGGCGAGAGAGGGATGCTGCGCGACGAGCGAAGATGCAAGAAGCGTATGAAAAGAAGAAAAAAGAAGCTCAGGCTAAATAAGGATTAACGATGTACGGACCACTTGAGATATTAGGTACACTAGAGGGAAAATTATTTGGACTGCATGCGGCTGTCGTAAAGGATATTGATGATCCGATGCGCTTAGGCAGGATTAGAGTTGAATGCATCTCTGCGTATGGTGCGTCACTTTCTCCGTGGTCAAGACCCTGTTTCCCCTTTGGCTTAGGAGTAGGTACAGGCTCAATCTCTAATCCACCAACGGATAGCTATGTATGGATTAGCTTTGAGGAGGGAGACGTAACCGCGCCTATATACGTGGGTGGTTATGCTTTAGCTGCGGATCTTGGTAAACCTTCAGATGGATCTATTGTAGAGGAATCTGAGGCTCATCAAGGAAACAACTCACCTCTGCCTGTTCATGCACAGGGTTTACCGAACGGGAGTGATCTTGAGGGATGCGTTCGAAACTTTAGGAACATACCGCCTTCAGACTTCCGCGGTCAATACGGCAAGGTAAACACTACGCGAACGCAATCGGGTCATGTAATAGAGCTTGACGACACTGAGGGTGCAGAGCGTATTTTTATTCATCATGGCCCATCGGGGTCTTATTATGAAATACGTCGAGATGGCTCTATAACGGAAGTAACAGAGGGCACTAAGGCGATCTATACGGGAGCCATGACTGCGACGCACACAGGCCAATCTGATACCGTATACGACGATAGCGTGACTGAATCTTTTGGAGGCGATTACTCAGCTCTGTTTGTTTCTAAATATCGCGTTAATTTTGATCTTGAAGATGAATCAAAGGTATCTGTTGAATCGGGTTCACTTACGGCTTCAATGAATGATGTTTCTCTGGAGTCTAGGGGCTCGATATCTGCGTCTGCCTTAAGCTTCATTGATTTTAGCGCAGGAGACAACATATTGATAACGAGTGGTGGAGATCGCGCGGATCTGTCCGTTGCATCGCACAAGATGATTGCGCTTAATGGCTATGATCCTTCAGGTCTAGGCATGGGTATTGATATGTCATCACAGGGTGGAGGTTTCTCGCTTGTTAGCTCTGATAAAGCGGGTTTATCTGCTGTGGGTATAGAGGCTGTTCAATCGACGGGTGATGTCATTTTGGGTGACCTTACGCTCCCTTCAGCTGTTAGGAGATCAATCCCGATCATACCAACTCAGAAAGAGGGCGTTGTTATGGGTACTCAGCTTCAATTAGCTTTAGCGGGGCTTGTGGGTATATTTGAATCCTATGCGGGGATGCTCTCAAGCGGAGGAACTACTCCAGGGTTTGGCGCTCCTAATCCTGTATTAGCGTCTGCAAATGTTGCTTTGGCGACTTCGTTGACATCATGGGCGGCAACATACGCCTCTCCGCAGGCTCCGAGAGCGCAACCGATCTATGCGAGCGATACTGTGTTCGTGAGCAAGTGACTTGTAGAAAACTATGGAGAAACTTATATGCCAACATTAGCGGACAAACTTCAAGAAGCAGATATGCAGAGTGTAGGACAAGAAATACCGAATACTAGCCCTGCATATAAGGTTATAAGACGGCATGCGGAGGATTACGCGCAGGCAATTCACGAAGAATTTGCCAATACAAGCTCTGATGAAGGGACAATCGTCAATAACATACAACAGGGTGTAGATATTGATCTCTCTTTAGCCTCTAATGGGGATATTCTTACGGTTCAGAATGGGAACATAAGATTTACTGATCCATCACAGCTAACGGATCATACCCATCAAGATCCTGAGATACCTACGCCTTCTTTAATTAGAAATGCATCAAACGCTACGAGAGTTGATGCAAGTGGTAATGAGATCTCTTTAACCACTAACGCCTCTCAGCGTTTTAATATCAATGGTGATGGCCACTTCCTACCGGCTTTAAACGCGCAATATGACATAGGTAGCGCTGATCAGAAGATTCGCAATCTATTCCTTAGCGCCAATTCTCTTTATCTAGGCGACGACCATCTGTTTACACAACAGAACAGGCCTTACTTTAATACTGAGGCTATTGACCGACAGGTCTACACGTGGAGCGCCTCTTACGAGCCTGATTTTGGTCAACTATCATTCCTCTTAGACTTTGCGGGAGGCGCTCGATATCAAATCGCGCACAGGCATTGTAGAGTCAAATCTATAGGTGTTTGGGCATTGGCTAAAGACGACAAGGAGTCTGATATCACAGTAGCGATTAATTATGGAGATACAGGAGTAGATGACACGTCGTCTTTCAGTTTTTCCGTTACGGACTTTTACAAATCTGTGTTCCCCCCTAGCAAGGATATTATACTGATTAAGAGTCATCTTATCTCTATACAAGCGTCTTGTACTACTGAGATTGACTCTATAGGGATTTCGCTTGTTCTGGAGGAGATAACAGGTTAAAAAATAAATTTGCTAAGATTTATAGACCTTGCTATAATATATTCATCGTTTGATCTAAACACCTAAAACAACTCGTAAATGATCAAATACACCACCCAATCTCAACGGAGATCAACATATGGCAAGCAACCGATTTGATTCACGAGGGTCGCGCACGCGCTCAGGCTCTCGTCTTAACTTGCGGAGCACTTACGGCAATCTTGTGCATTGCGAGAGGAACAATAAAAAGAAGAGCAATCGCGCGTATAATAAGGCCCAACTTCGCCTGAGCACCGTTGATTTTGAATCAAAGACCCTTAAATGGGATTTCACATAAGGACACAGCAATGACACAGCAATACGACCTTGAGCAGAGGATTCTTCCTCTACACGTCACGCCTCATTCATTTAAATATGACTTGAGCGAGACACATAACATTATTATTAACAAGCTACTGCAAGACTCATTTACTGTCGCTGAGCGGTATGCTCTTGCGCCATTCGTAAGAGTCTTAGGTATTCCTGAGCTACAGATGGAAACTTACAAGATTCTTTGGGAGGGTGGCGGTTATGAGGTCAACCGCACCATATTATTATCAATAATTTTCCACACCGAATATGGTGATGCAGAGTTTCGCAAGCTCACAGAGTTAGAGCGCATTGAGATGAGTGATCCTTGGGTTTATCCGATGTTTACAACTCCGCACGTGCACGAAGGGTTCGCAAAGATGGCGCTTAGCTCGCTTGTTGCTTCGACCTCTACGGAACTTCGACCATTACTCGCCAAGCATATGGAATCTATTCGCAAGAATACGGACGCCACTGTTGATATTTATAGTGAGTGCTGGGCTCACGAAAACTTCGCGCTACCCTTCTAAGGAGATACCAATGAAAAGCTATATTGTAGAGACAGACGACGGAGAGATCCGGGTTTCAATAACTTATGTAAAAGATGAGTGGGTCGCTAAGGTTTACAATGAGGATGACGAACTGATCGCTCAGACGCTATTTAGCGAGAAACCAACATTAGATGATGTGAATGACGCACTTTACCTTTGGTGATTGTTGAATATGTGGTGACTTTACGGTAGCCTAAGACTGCTACTGAAAGGACACTACATGACTGATACACGAACAGAGCGAATCAAAGACCTCGACGCTTTAGCCGCAAGGTCAAGCCTAACCTCTGAAGGCTGGGGAGGAGTGGTATCTCCTGAAGACAGCCCCCCAAAAGTTTCCGAAAACTACCCTTCAATATGTAACAGCGAATCTCCGTGGGCTTCAAAAGGGCTCACTGTTGCTGAATACTTCGAGCCTGTAACTGCAACCCTAGCGGGTCTTAATGATGCGCTTAAAGGCGATGACCAAGCTTTGGCTGTATTAAAATCAAAAGAGGTCGTTGATTCTCTAACTCGCGTCGTTTCGGCTGCGGGTTTTGTTGTTTCTGTCAAGGAAATAGCAAAGGTTAATGCGTTGTTAGCTTTGTTAAAGAAAGAAGAGCATGATGCAACAAAGAGATTACAACACTCTAAGCGCTGAGGAAAAAATACGTCTCGCGAATATTCGCGCTAAGCGATTTAGCGTTGGCGCACAAACTGATGATTTAGATCGTCAAGGCTTAGATAAAGATGTGCGCACTCCCGATCAGCTTTGGGAAGACATCAAATCAAACCCCGATCTCTATGGATCTGTGCAAGCGGATTGGAACGTATTTGGCCTCCAAGATTTAGGCGAGGGTCTTGAAGGCGTTAGCGATATCATTGATTCTACATCTACCGCGCTTGATGTAGCTAAGCAGTTCGTAACCATATTAGAATCTGCTATAGACCTCGCGCTCACTCTCGCTATAGAGGGCGCAAACATCCTGAGAGAAGCGTTTACAATCGCTATCTTAGCACTAGAGAGCTTTATTGATCTCTTCGCGTCCACAAGAGTAGCCGCCCTGACAAGCAGGCACATGACGATTAAGACCTCAAAGAGTCTACCCGATTCTCTGATTGAGATCTCAAACTCTTATCAAGACCAAGCAGACCGCTTTAGACCGATTAGCCGTTCTGTAAGTGACGTACACTTGTTTATAGGCTTCTTTGCAACTGCCCCTTCAATAAGCAAACTCACTGAGGCGTTTAGCGTCCTACTCGCCTTAATGCCGGACAGCCAAAAGTTTCTCTTCAATAACATCGACACATATAATGCTATAGAGAGCTACCCTAACTCCATGTTTACTGCGGGTTCCGCGACTGCGCCTAATTGGTCATCGCTATCACTTAATGACATAGAGCCGTTTAAGAAGACAATTAATGGCCTCATTGTTGCCGTTAATGCGTTAAAGGTCGCAATATCGGTCACTGACGCCATGTCTAGGCAAATCGCTCTCGTTAAAAAACGCATAGAGGTAATAGATAGATCTCTTAAGCTCGCGATTACAGCTCTACAGGGGTTTATAGAGATCGCCGAATCTCCGATTCAAAACCTTTTGGTATACGGCACAGGTGATATAGAGTCTGTTTACTCTACTATTTCTAAGGCATCATCTCTAAGTACATATCCCCTGAATCCCGACGTGCCTTTGGAAAAGACTGCGTACTTCGCGCTCCACTTCGTTCTAGGGGCGGGTCGCGCGCTTGACGTTTTAAGGGCGGCTTTTAAAATAAACGATCTTGCAGAGGACTTAGAGTGGGGAGATCGCATCAAAGAGAACAGCGACGCGCGGGCTTTGGCACAAACTAATGCGGCTATATCTTCAACAGACATTAACTATGTCTGGAGAGTAAAGGGTGACACATGATCTCGCAGGTTAAAGGATTGGCATTTCCACTCCGATTTGCCAACAATGGAGGACTCTCTCGCTCAAACGGAGAGGCTAAGATTTTAGATAATGTTAAGAACATCGTGACTACCCGAATAAGGGAGCGATACCTTAACCCTAGCTTTGGCACAAATGTGGCGAGCCATTTGTTTGGGAAGTTGGGTCAAATCCCGCTACCTGTGATGACTTCTGATGTACAGACAGCCATAAGACAGCATGAGCCTCGTATGATACTTCTTGGAATCACGATTGATGAGATCGATGACGTATCAGGAACAAGCCTCAAAATAAACATAAGCTACAAGATTAAATCTTTAGGGTTTATGCCTGAAGTACAAACATCATTCGAGGTCTAATATGCGCTCCATCAACTCAACAACATTAAGTGGTCTACCGTTTCAACTAGACACTACATCAAGAGACTACACATCTTTAAGGGATGCTCTTATTCGTTTTATTACGGATATAACGCCTGAATGGACAGATCGCTCATCAGGCGATTTAGGTATGAACTTATTGGAGGTCATGGCCTATATTGGGGATACGCTTAACTACCATATAGACCGCGCCCAAAACGAGAGCTATCTATCAACAGCTCAAGAGCTCCAAAACGTTAAAGCTCTATTAGAGCTTATTGGCTATCAAATGTCTACAGGCGCGGGATCCACTGTGCCTTTATGCGTGGTGTGTGATGATGCTGTTACCTTACCTGTAGGAACAGTAATCAAAGCGCCGGGGATCACGGGCCAATTTGAATTAATTCGGCCTGTATTTCTGCCCGCTGCGGGCATCTACGCGCCATCCTCAGTAATCGCGATCACCCAAGAGGGTCTTGGGGGCTTACCTGTGGTCGCTAATGACGACTTAGTAGGATACTTTGGGAATACCATTGAAGAGACTATTGGGGCTTCAAACGGACGTGCATTTCAGGAATTCACCTTATCACATTCAGACGTATCCTTCTCATCAGTTTCGCCTCTATACCTAGAGATCGATGGAGAGATTTATCAGCCTGTCTCATCTTTCCTTGACTCTGAGCCTGATACTGCTGTTTTCATATATCGGATCAACGCGGAGGGCCTTGTCTCTGTCCGATTTGGAGACGGCATCTCGGGTAAAATACCGCCTATAAACCAAGACATCGAGGCATACTACCGAACAGGATCGGGAGTCGAATCCAACTCATTTGGCGTTAACACGCTCACTAACCTTAGCCCTGCTACTCTGGGAGTTGTCCGTGTCTTTAATCCTGTTACACCATCAGGAGGTTTAAATGCTGAATCTATTGAGGAGGCGAGATTAAACGGGCCCTTGTCATTAAGAGCTTTAGACAGAGCCGTGACATTAGAGGACTTTGAGACGCTTGCTCGATTGACTCCATCGGGGGGCGTAAAGGCGGCTAGAGCAGATGGATCGGAGCCTTACCGTGTCCGTGTTTACATATCTGCAGAAGGAGAGAATCCTATCCCAACGGGGAGATGGTATCCCGAATTAGAGGCAGGGACAGGACTTATTGGCGCGGTAGGCAGGTGGCTACTAACAAGAAAGCCTGTTACTACGCAATTAGAGGTTCTCGCACCCACAGCGGTTCGCTTGTTTACGCGCTTAAGAGTATCATGTCTTCGTAACATATTAAGAAATGAGGCTAAAACTGAGGTACTGAGCAGTATACAAATAATGCTTGATGACATTAATGATGTATTTGGCAGAAATCTCCCGATCTCAAGGTTAATTCAGATCGTAGAGAACACTCGGGGGGTTGACTTTGTGAATGTGTTAGAGTTTAGGCGCGTACCTGAGCTTTATTATCTTAAAGGTTCAGAGTATTCCATATTAGGATCAACGATTGATGTTACCCCTAGCGTTGACGCAACTCCTACGCGATATAAGATTATTTGGCGTAACTCACAGCAGTTCACAATGCAAGCTGAGCACTACGGTGACATTAGAGAGTCTTACAGCTCAAGAGCGCCAATCCTCTACACTGCGAATACGGATTCTGATGTATTTTTCTATAACTTTTTGGCAGATGAAGACACGCCCGCTCGTGTTAAGCAATTATCTTTCTCTGTGACAATCGGCAATAATACGCCATCTCGCGGAGATGTATGGGGGTTCTGTTTAGATGCTTATGTTGGTAACATTAACCTTAATCCTAATGAGCTTATCGTACCTACGCTCACAATAGACCAAACACTTGATCAGACCTCTTATCAGATCGAGATACTAGGGGGTATATAATGCCTACAGATAACTTATGGCAGTTTCGCTTTACTGAACTCTACGGAGATTATGGACGCGCTGTCGACACACTAGGCAACAATGCCCCTATTCACTTAGAGAGTTTTCCATATCCAGAGGTAGAGATACCTACCATCAAGGGTTTAGTGTCCATCTCTCGCCCTTGCGCCATTTTAAAATTTAAAATGGTTACGGATGCGACGCATACCCTTACGGGAAAAGTACGCGTCCTGTGCTCTGCTAATAAGTTTGTTCGCGACCCTTTAGACTTTAATATAGACCTGTTAGATCTATCCGACCATGAGTTTGATTTAGATGTTAATGATGTGACCCAAGAGTACACTCTGGTCATTGAATCACAAGCATCTACAATGCTGTATGTGTCTGTAGCGTATGAGACTGATCAAAGCCTATGGCTTTTTAGCGCGTCCAACCTTATGGATCGTGTACTAATTAGAGACTCTATTGGGTTATGGGGTGATAGACTCTTCTCTTCACTCCCGATGTATCAGCAGACAGAAGATCAAAATCACGATGACGCTCTATTCCGGTTATTAAAACTATTCGGCATCGCGTTCGACGATGCATACTCTAGGGCAAACCTACCTCACTCTCTTTATGACTACGAGAGAGTTGACGCGGCTCATCTCCCTTTTATTGATCGTCTTATTGGATGGCCTACCAACTTTGAGCTGCCGGAGAATTTGAGAAGACGCGAAACAGGTCAAGCCGTTGACTTGTGGAAGACTAAAGGATCTGCTCGCGCATTAGAGCTCGTCATGCAACGCACCATTGGATGGGACGTTGAGATCTTTGAGGGATGGAGACACGTCGCGCGAACCGCCATAAGGACTCCATCTCAACCTAACGATTGGATTGAAGGACAAACCGACCCCAACTCCACCCTAGACGCTGATCTGCAATTTACAGGAGTATGGGATAGCCTATCACCTAATCAGCTGATGACTTGGAGCCCTCGCGATAGTACAACCTTTACAAGCGCAAATAGCTCCGTACTCGTCTTACCTTCTCCCGACAAAGATTGGAAGAATGTAAACGGCGTTCTAATACGTCTATACCCTTCACAAGATGCAAAGGTAACGCTCACGCGATTAGCGTTGACTAAGGCACGCAACTTACTTCCTTTGTTTGTGCTACACTCAGCAGACGTGTACTTCTTGATCTTAGACGCGCATCAAGAAACACTTAATATAGGGCTCACTGTAGAGTTTGACGATGACTTTGGCTCTCGCCATGCAAACGATATTCGGCTTGACATTTTAGACCACTTCTCCAACACTAAGAGCAACAAGTGCTTGTTTAAAACTTGGAGTGTTTTTGAAGCGGAAAACAGTGAAACAAACGATGAGAAATATCGCTTACATCACTCTCACATCGAGTTCTTATGTGACTCCTCTAATCAGTTGGATCAAACACCATAATCAAAGAGAGCAGATATGATTGAGCAAATCCCGCGAATTTTAAGCGGTAAGTGGCAAGACAAATACTATAAAGAAGGTACTCTTGTTCATGAATCTGAGGTTCAACACAACCAGATTCAAGATAACGCTTACGTCGTAGTAGCCTCATTACTCGCGAATCAATTTGATGTTGTAAGAGTACCTGTTCAGACTCCCACAACTTTTGGTATTAGCTATATTGATTACGGCTCAGGCGACGCCTCTTGGGACTTGCCCGCAACTGTTGTAGACCAACCCTCGTCTGATGCTAAGATTCATAATGCGGTTTACCGACAAGAGATTTCGCAAAATCAGATTAGCTTCGTTCCTGATGGTGATCCCTTTGGAGGCAACCAATCAAGCCTAACCCCGACTAACCGAATTAGAGTAAGCCTAACGCTCACAGAGCTTGAGTTTGTCGGACAGCTTCGGGAGTTCGGCTTATTTTGTCGTTACGGAGATGACATAGCTAATCAAGCTCTGATTAATCAGGGCTTAATTTTTAATTGGGTGGTTCACCCGCTTATTGATAAAGACGATAGCTTACGTTTAGAGCGCGTCGTAGAGATCACAATAGAGAACTGCAACTAATAGAGGACATCAACATGGCTGATACATCAACTCCAAACGTATCCATTTCAGGCACTTTTGATCGGCGTGACTTATATAAGAGTGTACGCTTTCAACAGGGTAAGCCTGTTTTAGACACTGAGCTTAATGACGCTCAAGACATGACTATTGAAGAACTGTTATCTAAGGCGCGATTAGACCAACGCTTTAGCGGTATTGAGACATCACCATTTGAATGGGCAGTAATGCCTGCAAATGTAGATCCTCAGAACACGATGAATAATGACAACTTCGCGGTGACTATTGGGCGCTTACCTACAAGAGCGGGCGTTATAGATACTGAGAGTCTATTTACGGCTAACGACGGTGACTTTACGATTGCCTATGACTCCTTCCTGTTAAAACAGGTTGGAGGCGCTGAGACGATTGATTACGGGAACTACGTCTTTAAGGGAAAAGTGAGCGAGGTAGATGCTACTGACCCTAACAGGACGTTTAAAGACTTATCTAAGAACTTTGAATCGCATCACCTCCTTATGGAGACGACTACATCTTGTTCATTTGGAGTAGCGCCTAATCTCAAGAGCCTTAATGTTAAAACAGGCGCATGTCGAGTAGTGTTTACTAACGCGCTAAATCAAGCCAATGTAGGCGATGCTTATCCACTTATTGTCGCTTCAGGCGACATAATTAAGATGGAAAATCTTTTACCCGCACCGGTCTCTATAGGTGACGAGTATATTATAATCCCTCCGAATATGCTTACAAGCAACCGCTCAGCATGGGATCAAGCGAGCAACTTTGAGACGATTATCGGCAAAGAGGATAACCCACTGCAATTAGTGTTCGTAAACACTTGGCAAGAGGATATCTCTTCCGACGAAGATGGTGACATTCAGAACGCCAACATCGGCACTGAGACGACGCACCGTACTCAGCTTCGCTGGACTGTACGCATCGCTAACGTCTATGGAGATGCTATCTATGAGCTTGCTTCTGCGCTATCAGATTCAGGTGAGCACGAAACTGCAGACGATGCCCGTTCTCTTTTAGAGAATCTAATTACGACACAAGAGTTCGCTATTGGCTCTAATCGTGACTTGGAGTGGAACATTGGCGCAAACGGCTTCACACAGCAGACCTTACTGCTTTCAGCGGGCTCTATAACAGAGCACGACATTAGCGAAGATAATGCGCTCTCTAATCGTCCACAATCTATACTTGGCGTACAGAAGGTATCATCACCTGTTTTACGTAAGATGGGCGATGATGGTTTACTAAACCTCGATATTCTCAAGGCAATACTAGGGCTTCACACTACTAATGGTAGTGCTGTTGCCTATGATCGTTACCTTAGTGATCAGCTGATTCTCCTCGTATGTAGCTCGCCATCAAAGCGTCTACATCAAGAGTTCTTAATCAATGGCGCTCTTGCTTCTGATCTCGCTAACTTCCCTAATGGTGCAGCTCCCGCTGTAAACAGCGACTCACTATCACCGAGATTTTGGCCTAACTTAGATCTCGCGCATCAATTTGATATGCTCGTTATTGATACTCAAGATGCAACAGTTCCACGTTTTTGGAACAGACCAAGAGTCTCTCCGAACGCAAACGGCTACTATACTCATATCTCAGGCTCGGACACATTTAGCGTACAGCCTTCAGTATACGTCGCACCTCCTCGTATCTTCCTTAAGGCAAGCGACGCTACCTCTGAGATTGTTCGCGCGCGCCAAGCATTTTATGGCGCTACACCTTATCGGGCTATGGATCAACTCCGATCTGTATACGCGCCACTTGTCTTAGACCGTTTATCACTTGCTGAAGGCGAGACTCTACGACAGGTGTTGTTCAACTCTTTGGATGGACGCTTAGACTCTTACGACAATGCGCTTCTAGCCGTAATTGGGCAGGCAGGCATTACTCAGCTTCGCACTACCGGCAACAGCCCCGCCACTCAATCAGGCACTCTATTTAGGATAACGCCATGCGCTAACCTATTATTAGGTGACGATCACGCGATAGGTAATGCAAGCTCTGGTACAACTTATCGTCAAGCAGACGCATCCTCTGTAAGCAACAACTTTATCGACGCTACGAATTACGGTGATGTCCGTACATTCGGTACTATTGACTTTGAAGACCCACTGTATTCGGCAAACTCACAATGGGCTGATCACAACAAGGGCGCTAATCTTGGAGGAATGGCTCAGCTGTCTCAACAAGATGCGTCGTACTTTGTACGCGAGAAGATAAACGGATCAAACACTGTTGATTACAATGACGAATCTCTAGGGTGGAGCCGTTCTAAGAGCTCTAACGAGCAACGACTTTGGCACGAAGGAATCGCGCAGGCTAAGGCTTTCAAGGACTCCTTTAATCTAAGAAAATTGGCTATTAAGACCTCCGCTCATGCAGAGGGTGACTTGTTCACGATAGATCAACCTTTATGGTTTCAGGGTTTAGATTCTTTTACCGACACCTTAGACCTTCTAAGTAATTCAACAGTGACGCCACAGGGTGGGCCTGCTTATTTTGATCAGAGCCTTTACACGGCTTTTGACGCACTAAAGTTTGGCCATGCTACTGTACTCGCAAGCTCTCGATCTGCGATTAGATCACAGCGCGCTGATGTAGAGGTCAAGGGTACGATGGGTATTAGCTCAGCTGCGGGTACCTCTTATGCTCCAACTATTGGAAACGATGGATTTCAGGCGCTCTCAAAAGCATTAGGGCATACCGCGACTAACAGCACTTTACTACCATTCTTGAGTAACATTAGTGGTTCAACTTCGATTACTCGCCTAGATCAAGGATCTTCATCTAACTTAGATGATGTGCATCAGGCTCGCTACTACGATGATATTGAGACTTCGTCTGCTAAGATGAATGAGCCTCTAAAGGGTGCTTGGGGTCGAAGAGAGCTATCGCTTACTCGACTTATGACGCAGGCATCATCCGCATCAAGCAGTCCATCAGAGGATCGCCCTCTGTATATGCCTTCTACGTCTCTGGACACTAACCGCGCAACAGCACTTCGACTTCGTTACCACGTTGGAGATTTCTATCCCGGCGAGTTAGACGCAAACGGTGTACCATCTAATCTGCTTGTTGATAGCTTAAACTTGTTCGTTCGCGTAGAGCCTTTGAGCTTCACACATTGGATGACAATGCCTAAGCATCAGCACTCGATCTTAGAGGGTTCGATGGACTTAAGCGAAGCGATTGCGACGCTCCTCGATATTTCTAACGGACGCGGTATCCCCGACCATCTATACTCATTAACAGCGTCATATGCATCTGAGACTGATGATTCAGATTTCCTATTCATTGACAGCGATGAGGGTAACGTCATCCCGAGATCTGCGCTTGATCTTGAGAGTTTTGCTCTTTCTAAGAATGAGCCTCGCCTGATAAGGAATGATCAGACATTAACGCTATTAGAGGCGCATTCACGTTATTACAACTCTGAGATCGCGATCGCCTTTAGAGCTTTAGCAATAAACCTGTTTAGCGTACCTAATAACGGGCAAGGGGCTAATGGAACTGATATCATCTTTGGAGTCATTGCGGGCAGTGAGGTTGACATAACTGCGGTTGTACCGACGGGCAATAACCCATTCCCCGTAGCTTCTTACTTCCAAGCTATTGGAATTGAGGCGAATAACGGACAATATAGTATACTTTCGAAGTGGGTCGCGAATCCTGAATGGAAGATTTTATTTGATCGTTGGGCTTCAAGACGAAATCGACCGCTATCAGCGGAGGTTTTAACAAATCCCGCACTAACAGAGACAGCTCTTAAAGACTTCTATCTTGACGTGGCGAATCATCTTAAGGATATCCTAAGCTCGTTCTTGTTTAACAGCAGTACGCTCGCTAAGGACTTAGATGGTCTCATCGATGCAGGCGCTCTGCGCTCTGATACGCTTTATGAGGCAATCGCAGATTTGCAAGCACCTAATAATCCCGCGACAAGCGGTCTTGCTACTACGACTCCGATCATTAGTGAGTGGCTTTCTAAGCTATCACCTACGGCTTTAAAGCGAATGTATCCCGCATTGGCTGGAGCACGTGATCAAAGCAACAACCCGAATGCCTTACCTGTAGTGTCTGCGCTATCACTTAAGGCGCTTACTGACCTGATCCAAACACAGGTAAACCAAGATGGTGAGCTTAAGGACTCTTCGGGATCTAGCGTTACGCTTACTGATTTCTTTAGGGATCTCCTTGAGACTAATGCTGTGCAAATTGGGTCTGTTGATCCTGTAGCAGTCTGTATCCCTAGCAATGCACAGCCTTATATTCATTGGTGGCACCCTAACATGGACGCGCTACAAGCACCGGGCGGTGAGGATGGATTTTGGCTGAACAGCACAGAAGGCAACACTCAAAACTCAGATGACACAAGAGTTAGATATCAGGCATACCCTGAGTGGTCACGCGAGAGCATGGTTTACACGGGGATCGTACCTATAAGCGATCGCCTTACTGCGAGAGCTCGTGGAATTATGTCTAACCAGCTAGGAATCAGCAATTGGCGTAATGTTGCGGGCTTTAACGAGAGTAGCTCTAATGAGACGGACGCTGATACAGATAATTCAGCTGAACAGATTAATGCGCTTCGCCTATTTAACGGAATAACGGGCTTGTTCCCTGGTTCGGACAGTGAAGATGGATTTGTTCCTGCTGTTGAGAGCTTCTATAAGACTGCTTTTGACTATAACGCGGCACTAGGGTCAATTAATCCTCATGGAGAAGGCTTTAGACTTGGCGACAACAGTGACGCTGATCCTGAAGGTAACAGCTTCAACTACATCCCGTACTTCTCTCATAGTACGGGCGTTCTTGGATTTGGCGGGCTTAATTTACCAAGCTCCGTTGGATTTGCGGATGGTCTTGATTATGAGGAGAATAACTACACGGGACAACTCAATGCACAGCAATATAATAGCTGGGCTAATTGGTTCCCGTATCTCCCAAGCGTAACGCATCAATATGGCGATTCTTTTAACAACACGCTTCTTGTTGCAAATAGCGGAACAGCGACGAATACGATTAAAGATCGTTTGGTTAGAACGGTGTTCCATCAAGCGACTCGTCCGGTTTATTTACCCGCGTCCATGTCGGTCATAGACAATGTAAACACAAACGCGGCGCATCAGGGAACGGCTTCATTTACTCCGATATCGGGCTATGATGCTTCATCAAGAAATGAAGACAATCAGTATGCATACAACGCGGGGTATAACCCGCTGATTAGCAACCCGAGACTTGAGGTCATGGATAATAATGATCCGAGAGACGCGTATTATGATGTTCGAGGTCTTCCATATGATGCGAACACCTTGCGTGTATTACAGGCTTTAGATTCTTCACGTCTCACAGGATTCAATGGACGAACGGAGGTTACAGACAACGACTTCTCTGAGATTATTCCTGATTCATTACCGCATACGGAGCCATTCTCGGGTGCGGCTCTCCGCTCTGGGCTAAAGACAGACACGCTTGCTTGGATTAACCTCTATGTTAAGACGTATAGCCGTACTTATGGACATAACAGCATTCATCCGTACAGCTACTTGGATGACGCTGATGATCGCCCTTCATGGCACATTGACTTTGCGGACTCTAGGGGCATCGTAAGCGGTAAAGGTCCAGATAAAGATGTGGATACCTTAATGATGGGTGACATGGGTACGAATGTATTCGTTACTCGTCGTTCTGTGTTCTTAGACCCACTTTGTTTGGGTGTTGGTGCAACGCGACAAGACGGTACTCTTGTCCATGATAGTGATAATGACTCGCTACGAGAAGACAATCTCACTTTCCGTGATATCTTTGATATGTGTGGCTATGAGCGTCAAGCTAAGGGTGTATTAATGACTTCTGAAGGCACTACGCTTAATCAGGGCTTGTTGTATACATCATCTATGTGGAGCAAATTGGGGATGCAGACTAAGCTGATGTTAAACAGCTCTATCCGCGTTCTGCATAATAGGCCGGGAGGTGCAATCGCTTTGGGCGGGGCAGCATTAAATTATGGAGGTCTTTCATCACCGACTAAGAGCCTCACTGAGATGTTCTTAGCTGTTGATGCTGAGACTAATCAGCTTAAGAGACTACCTCGCACTAACCTTACTTCCCCATCTAATAAGCCTTATATTCATTTGGAATCAATGATTGATACAGGTGACATAAGCAACTTAGGCGGTAGCCGTTTGCATCCTAACTTTAAGTGGATGAAGCCTCTAAAGAGAATGGTGTCAACAAACCTATCGGGTGGAGCGAACCAAGATGGTGTTCAATTCCGCAACTCTGAGGATCTTCAACTTAAGCCCACTAATAATACTTCGGATGTTAAGCAGTATTGGCTTGAAGGTGAAAACGCGCTCGTTCAATCGGGCAGTACCTCAGAGGCCGCATTTGAGCGTTCACTCATCCCTAGCCATACGGGAGACACGTTTGCTTCTGATCCTTTTGATACGCTTTGGGATCTTGGCGCGGGTATTACTGAGGTTCATTCTCCTGTCGCTAACTCTGCGCAGAACAGTGGTGTTGAATATGAGCTACTGAGCAGTCTTGGCCGTATGCATGAGCAGGCATCCTCACTTCGGCTAAACGCGCCTATTGGCTTGTCTTCAAAGAGCCTCAATGACAGCGTAGTGACTCCTAATGAGCTTACATTGCCCGGAGATCATGAGATTGTATTCGTACTGTATACAGGTAATCATGGGCAGTCATTCGCAGAAGATTTACCTGAGGGCATCAATCCTCCCGTAGCAGGCTGTCACATTAAGGCATCTATTGAGGTTAACCGCCCCTCTGAGCGTACAGACTCACCGCACCTAGCTGAGCACATTAATGAGCGAGCTATCCACTATGGGGTACAGACACCTAGCTCTCAGCTACCCTTTAGCGCGTCAACAAGAGACGAGATTAAGATCGTACCTCAAGGATTAATGACGTTCTCGGTAGCGGGTGGAAGGCCAACGCTTGATAATACAGTATACGATGAAGATGGTAACGAGATCTAAGACTTTTATAAAACTATGGTTGAATGTGTAATGAACAACGAAGAACTACTGAAACGATTAGAGCTACGCTTACGCGCGGATTTAATTGACCTCTCAGATGATGAATATGAAGCTTACCTTGAGACCATGACTATGGGAGGCAGTGATGTCGTCATAGACGACTTCAATAAGCGCACTAAGAGTTCAAGGGTCATCTATAAGACGATCTCTATACGCGGAAAGACTCGACGCATTCCTGTTACTGTTGACGTAACTCAGCGTGTTCCCGATACACATCAATCCGAAGACGGCTCTGTGGCGATTATGCGCGCTCTAGGGTTTGATCCATCTTTGGACATCTTGTCTGCGCTTGAATCCTCTGACTCAGCGTTCTCTGTGTTATTAGGACTATACGAGGTCAATGACATCATTGAATGCGAGGACAAATGGGGAGTAATCACAAGCATTGACCTTGATAACTCTAACTTCACTATGACAAGCCTATGTGATAAGATCACTGAAGCTACGCACGACTTACTCACCATCTCAAACGCATATAGGTGCATATTATGAGCGAAATCATGACTTCTGTTTTAGAGATCCTTATCCCTGTACTCGCGAGTGTCTTGACTGCGCTTGCAGCGATAGCTATCCGCAAGCTACAGGCTCGCTTCGACATTGAGCTGTCACAGCAACAAAATAATATGATGCTTGGCCTTGTTCGGAATGGAATCGCTTCCGCTGAAGAATGGGCCGCGCGCGAGCTAAAAGTAGATGGCTCACGAATCGTCTCAGGTCGCGACAAGGCACAGCGTGTCATTGGTGTCGTAAAAGCCATGTACCCAGAGGTACAAGAGTCTGAGATCGCAATGCTTATTGACGCTGAGATCGCGCGTACTGATGATCTTGGATCAACCGGAAAGTCCGTTCGGGTATGACCGCCCTTAGCCTAATTCTTGGGTTTATCGCTTCTGTGTTACCGAAGATATTAGATCTCTTGTCTCAACCTCGCAAAGAGGATATACCTAAGACGTCTTACATTAAGGAGATCAATCGTGCACAGAACGAACAAGACATTGAGATTGCTTGGGCTAAGCACGACGCTGATCTTGAGCGGTTGCTGTAGCCTTTGTAAGCCTCCTACGACGAATACAGCGAAGCCTATTGTGATCACTATAGACTCATCGGACATTACTAAGAATGAAGATGGTTCTTTTCGTGTGTCTAAAAAATGGATGCTGTATCGTATGTCTATTGAGCAAAGACTTAAGGTAAAGCTCGTCGAATGCAGGGAAAAGCTATGACCAACACGTTTGATACGCACCTCATCATTGGTGATACTTTTGAACTTAACGTGTATTGGGAAGACTCTGAGGGTAATCGTATCCCTTTGTTGGGTAAGACGATCCGCTTCGCTATTCGTTTTACCAATGAGACGCTGTACGATAAGACCTCTGCATCTGATGAGATTAATCGACCTGAGATTACTGATCCGACGCGAAAGGGTGAGATCCTTATATCTATCCCACCATCTGAGACAGCTGAGTTTACATCAGGCGCTCTTGAATACGACCTAGAGGTCACTGAAGACGCTATAGGTTGGAAAAAGACCATACTTCGCGGTAGAATAAACACACTTACTGAGACTGCGAGGTAGCTCATGCCTGATTATATAGTCGTGCGAGAAAGAGGAGTAAAAGGCGCAGACGCGCCATTTTTCCGTGAACTCGCGCTAACGATCCCCGCTGATTGGGATAAAAACTTTACTCTTAGCGCTAATCTCGCCTATGACCCGGACACTAATCCTTATGTGTACTTACTATATAATGGATTGCGCTATGGTCATGAGTTCTTTAACGTTAACAATAACATTGTAACTTGGAACCACCCTTATCTCGATTTGGATGAGGGTGACACTGTTTCTCTTTGGTATGTCAACCAAATTTAGATTTAAGGAGGCTCTGCTATGAGCTTAAAACCAGAACAGATTAAAATTGATGCCAATGATAAGCTCATCATTAGCGGAGCTAAAAACGGCGCAACGGGTATTGCACAAGGTATGGGAGCTCACGCTGATTCACAGCTAACGTTTGCTCTTGAGACCACAGGAACGGCTGGTATTAAACTGTTCCTACGCGATAGCGCCATTCACGGCTCAGCTTCTGCTGTTTCAGGCCAATCCTCTCAAATTGAGGCGGCATCTATTGGCGCTGATGACTTAGCCCCTAACGCGGTTAACTCGGCCAAGATTTTAGCGGATGCTGTAGATGAGACTAAGATTGAGGGCGCTGATGGCGCATCCACCTCAAACGATTATGACTTTTCAGGCGTAAACTCATTCTTAGTACCGACACCCACTGCGGATGGTCATGCTGCGACTAAGAAATATGTAGATGACAAAGCACAAGGTCTTGACTTTAAAGACTCTGTTGTAGTGGCGACAACAGCCGCGCTTACCGCAACTTATAGCTCTAGCGAGCTAACGCTCACTAACGCGGATACTCAGGCGGCTTTTGCGCTTGATGGGGTTACTGTGACCGCAGGCGAGCGCATCCTTATTAAAGATCAGGCAGACGCTTCACAAAACGGCATCTATGTTTTATCTACTGCAGGAGATGGCTCAAGCAATTGGGTATTGACCCGCGCATCTGATTTTAACTCTGATGCTGAGATCACATCAGGCGCGTATGTACTTACGACCGAAGGTACCTCTAACAAGCTCAATGCTTATGTTCTTGAATCCCCTTCAGGTGGGGGTGATCCGACATTAGACACTGATGACTTAAGTTGGCTCTTGTTTAGCGGTTCTGCGACTTCCGTTTCGGGCGGAAATGGTATTTCTGTAAGCGGTGTTACCGTAGCCGTAGATCGTGCCACTGCGAGTGGTTTAACATTTATCTCAAACAAGCTCGCTGTCAATGTCGCAAACGGGCTTGAGATTTCCTCTGATGAGGTAGGCGTACAACTTGGCGGGCAGAGCGCAAGCAACCAAAATGAATCGCTCATTGTAGCGTCTTCAACAGGTAATGATGGACTCGCTGTCAAGGTAGATGCTGATACGATTAGTGTTGGAACAAACGGCTTACAAGCGGCTGTCCTCGCTAAAGGGATCGAAGGCGGTGTTGCAGCTGATGTAACGGGGAGTAGCCCCGGCACAACAGGTATCACTCTTTCTAAGATCCCCGCACAGGACTGTGATGTCTTTGTATTCATCAACGGCGTTCTTATGCTTGTTGGAGACGCTACGACTACAGGGGCTGAAGTATTCTTTATGCCTGCTAGTGATACAAACGTCTCTAATGTACGTGGATTCAATAGCCTTCAGAGTGGCGATGAGCTGTGGTTCGCGCCTAATGTTGCAGGATTTGACTACGACGCGTCTGAGGATGAGGTAAAGATTAGCTTCATGGCGCTGTAATAGTTTTATAAAACTACCCTTGAAACTGTAATGAGAAAGAACATGATATGCCAATAATACCCGGCAAACAGGTAGCCGCTTTAGAGCCTGCTTCAACGACTTATACTACAAGCGTATTAGAGACTGATAGTGTCGTCACCGCTAATAAGGAAGATGATCAGGTTATAACAATCGCAGGCAAGAGCACTGAGCGGGTATTCGTGCGCAATATTCGCGTAAGTAGATCTGCAAGCCAATATAACAGCTCGTCTTATGGGAACTATAACGGCTCTCAGGGCTACTCTATTCGTCTAGAGCTTTGGTCATGGGTATCTGATTCCTATGATTACACCACAGCGACAGTGGACACGGATGGGCCTAACTTATTGGCTTGGCAACAAACAGATACTACTTCTTATGACGCGAGCACTGCGTCTCTTGTTATTGACTTTCCTTTTAGCCATTGGTTTGGCCCGACCTTCCCCGATGTAGCCTCTAGCTCCGTTAAATTTGCGGTAGTTATTTATGACACATCGGGGGCTTCGTTGGACAACGACACGACGCGCTATGATGTTAAGATCGAATACGACAAGATAAGGAGTATATAATGTTTGGAGTTCTTTACGTTCAGGCACATGATGCCGAAGGCGATCTTGTTTTGGTGGGTTATCCCGCTGTACGGCTATCAACGCATTACGGAGCAAACACACCTCACAATCATGGCCCTAAGAAGGTTGAGATCATTGTAGGCCGTCTTAAGGGCAGACAGTACTCTCCTCAATTCTTAGAGTCTGGATCAACGCCT
>Ga0098048_1000355_pt1 | contig 23077 bp, 24 predicted proteins | sample 13_taG_FD_75052 | JGI IMG/M metagenome (GOLD analysis project Ga0098048, IMG submission 75052) | Marine viral communities from the Subarctic Pacific Ocean - 13_ETSP_OMZ_AT15268 metaG | ecosystem: Environmental > Aquatic > Marine > Oceanic | place: Pacific Ocean | collected 2015-01-16 | reverse complement strand
TTGTATGATAGATAGGTCTCTTCGTGATCGAGACGACCTACCCGTGGGACTACATCTGTAGTCAAGAAAGAAGGTGCGAACGGGTGGAGATCGTCTTCGTCTTGGACGCAGAGATACGCATCGTTCCACTCGTTATGTAGACAGATGAGGTTGCCGTGCGGAAGATCGGACGAGTACATCATTTCGCGATTGAAGTGGTTGTTGAGCATTGCGAGTACCAACACGATGAACAAGACGGAACCAGCGAGAAAAATATTACGAAGGATGGTCATTACATATACTCCTTATAAAGAATGACTTCGGTTTGTAGACCAAGATCGCGAGCGATGTTGATCATGTGTAAAGTGCCGCGAGACTCGTTATCCCAGAACGCGACTAGTGCATCTGCATACTCAGCCATCTGAGTATTACGTTTGTAGCCAGCAGATTTTCCGTGCTTCTCCCAATCAGCTGGGAACAGCTTGACTGCGTAGCCACGGCTTCGGGCATATGCTTCGCCCATACGGTCCGCGCCACGCGCTCTGCCTGAGACGATTTCGATTTCGTCGGGTTGGTGGTCGGATAGCAGGTGGTCGAGAGTCACCTGCATGATAGTGGGACTGTTGAAGTGCCTAGTCCCAGCTACGATCAGACGAGTCATTGCCAATCTCCTGTTGTACCAATCGCACCAACTCTTTTCCGGAGTTGAACTCTTGTTGTTTTCGCCACCACAACTGCGCTTCTTCGAGTTCGAGTTTGTTTAATTCGGGTATGAGTAACTCACGCATACCGTCTATTTGTTGTCGGACAACGTCTGGTCTGTTGTGGTCTAAACCAACGCTTGCTAACGCTACAAGTGTGAGCAGCCTGTCTACAAAGTCAGTGTTCATCAGTGAACCTCCGGTTGGTGTGGTTCAGCGTCATCGGTGACAGTGCTGAACAGGTGGAACATTGCGTTGCGGTAGTTCTCGTTGACCACGAACATGACACCCGTGATGATGAGTGCAGCGGTCGTGATAAGTAGGACTCCGCAGAAAAAAGCGAAGAAAATAGCGAAGAAAGTAGCCATATGGCCCTCCAATTGATGGTAGTCATTAATGACCGTGATTCGTGGTTCGCGGTCAGTGTGTAGCAGGAACAGGGGGTGTGTAGCAGGTTGGTAGCAGCTTTGGTAGCAGGTTCAAAACACACAAAATGTAATGAAAACAATGATGTAGCAGTGTGTAGCATGTGTAGCAGGTAAATTTGAGTTGAAGTTCGATTTAGAAAAAAAAACGGTGTTTTTGAAAAACGATCTGAACAAGTCAAAAAAGCTGCTACACATGCTACACATAGGGTGTTTAGACCTAAGTGGTTGAATACAAAGGAAAACTTTGTGTAGCAGAAACGGAAAATTAGCTGCTACACACCTGCTACACACTTCAAAGCTGCTACACACCTAAATCTGCAACAGACCGCGAGCGTGATCCAAGATCCGTGCTTCACGAACCGAGAGTTTTGTTCTGCCAAAGTACTTGTCGAAGATCTTCCAACAGGCATCTCGGAGGTACTCGTTGTCGGTTACGTCGTGGCAGTCGTCGATGCTCAGGAGCATGCGTTCTACTGGGGTGTAGAATAGTTTCATGGGTTTTCTCCGTTACAGTTTAGAGGTGTGATAGTGATAGGCCTTGAACGACGCTTCTCGGGGATCGAACCCCATACGTAGATAGCGACGATAGGCCTTACGGATTGCTGCCCGCTGGGGCGCGGATCGCGGATCGCGAGCCTCCTGGCGAGCGAGCGGCGTACGGGCGAAGTGTTGTTCGAACATGTCTGACGTGGTCATTACACTTCTCCTTGCTTAGCGGCTTTGTAAGCGGCGGCCTGCTCAGCGCGTTTCTGCTGGATCAGCAGTGCAGCTTTGGTCGGTGCCAGTTGAGCGCGCAGGGGCTTCGCGGGTCGTGGTGCTTGGGGCGCGGCCCGTACTCGCTTCCACCCGTTGAGTAGCAGCGCGCCTTGTGCGTTGATGAACTTGATCCACTGATTAGCGTCTCTACGTGACGGGGCGTTCAGTGCCCACACGCTGCCGTTCTTTAGCTGAGCGTAGATTGTTGCACTGCCTTTGCTCTTGCCGAGGGAAAGCTGTACTGGGTTACCGATAACGTTGTTCGACTGTGACATCTCTGTCTCCTTGATTGTGATTGGACGAACCATTCATCCAATTCATAACGACACCGACGACGAGCGACGCTAGGAGCGAGGCGTTTTTCCGACAAGGTTCCACAGATGTATACGTGACAAGGTTCCAACACTGCGGATCGGGGTACGGGGGGCGCGATGGGCCAAGGGGGGAGATAGTCCGTGAGCGATACAGACGTAAAAATGAAAAAAAATTTTTTGAAAATTTTTGCAGAAACATGCAGTTAAGCGTGTATGCTCCGGTCCGTAATAATAGTGACGCTAATATTCATACGTTATGCCAGCAACCACTCTCGTATGTTCAGGCTGCGGTTCCACAAAGCCAAAAAAGGAATTTGAACGCAACCGAGTTCAGTGCCAGGCGTGTCGCACGGTCGCAGCCCAAAAACGTATATCCGCGAGCTACAAATCGTACTTGCGGAACCTCTATTCAAAATCCAAGAACTCCAACAAACGCGACCCCCGAGCCGCGAACCGCGATTGGCACATAACGTATGAAGATTTAGTGGAAAAGTGGACGGAGCAAGGAGGACGCTGCGCGCTGTCCGGTGTATATCTGACGCATCACGTCGACGGCTCCGGTGTGAAAGACAACAACGCGTCAATCGACAGGATTTCACAAGACGTTGGCTACACCGCTGCAAATACGCAGCTGGTTTGTTACCGAGTCAACATAATGAAGCACAATTTGCCTGAAGATATGTTCTTTTGGTGGATCAAGACCATCGGTGATTTCACTTGTGATTAAATATTAGTAAAGCTAATATGCCGAGATGAGCGAAGTAGAAGTCATCACTATTGAAGGTCTTGACGCCGCAATTATCGGGTCAACCGTTCGCGATGGTCGTGAAGTCCTCGCATATGACATCGACAAAGCTGTCGAAATACTTGTGTCCCACGGGTACTCCGAGGAGTACGCGGAAGAATGGATCACGGAGATGTGTTCGAACGAGTTCGACGGATCACCTGCATTTGTGTATGTAAATGAAGAACCAGAGTTTCATGGAACAGGCACCCCAATCGGAGTCACAGTCCACTGACTTAGTGAGCGAACATACGGAGTTTCAATCGCATCTGCCCTACATGGGCCTGACACGCGGTTCACTGACCATGCAGCAGGAAAAGCTGGTCTCGCTTATCAGTTCAGGAATGACGATCGCGGCCGCAGGTCGCGGCGCTGGATACTCTTCGCCCCAAGCAACCTACGAAGCCGCAAAACGGCCCTCTGTGGCACAAGCCATCGAGTATTTTCGCCAAGAAATGCGCGAAGAAGTGAAGTTTACCAATCAGCACGCGCACATGATGTACATGGAGGCGTACAACTCCTCGGCAAACGCCACTGAGATGAAAAACACCACCGATTCCCTGGTTAAGCTGCACGGTTTGGCCGCGCCGGAAAACGCTACCCAAGTGAACATCAACATCAACGGTACAAAGCAGCTTGAACGCATGAGTGACGAGGACTTGTTGAAGATTGCAGGTAAGGATCTGGACTACCTCGAACCTAAGAGCGATTGATGACAGATGTCATAAAGATCGAATGCGTACGCTGCAAAGCGTCTCACCCCGAGACTTTGTACTCGGGAGACGACCGTCTCTGCGTGTACTGCAAATCTGATATCGCGGAGCAAGAACCGCAGCCCGCCAGCCCCGAACCGGAGGTCGAGCAGGAATCAACTGTCGAAGAGAAGGCGCGCGCGGAACTCGCACTGCGGTTCCTGACCCGCCGGAAGTTGTTGCCGTTCGTGGAGCGGTTTAACCCCGATTATCAAGCCGGTTGGGTACATAAGGACATATGTAAACGATTAGAGGAGTTTTCCCGAGATGTTGCAGCGAAGAAGTCGCCTCGACTCATGCTCTTCATGCCACCACGGCACGGTAAGAGCACGCTTGCATCGGTTGGATTCCCAGCTTGGCACCTTGGGCGACATCCTGAGCATGAGTTTATTAGTTGTTCTTACTCGGGTTCACTCGCAATGGGTTTCAGCCGCAAGGTTCGTGGTCTCCTTCGCGAAGAGGGATATAAGTCTGCCTTCAAGACCCGCCTCGACCCTCAGTCTCAGTCTGCTGAAGCGTGGCTTACTACTGTTGGTGGTGGCTACGTTGCTGCCGGTGTGGGCGGCGGTATCACTGGTAAGGGTGCTCACATCCTCGTTATTGACGATCCGGTAAAGAACCGAGACGACGCGGAATCACAAAACGCGCGCGACAGCGCCTGGGACTGGTACACCTCCACCGCGTATACACGTCTCGCGCCAGGCGGCGGCGTGCTGGTAATTTTGACGCGCTGGCATGACGACGATTTGGCGGGTCGTCTGCTTAAAGCTGCCGCAGATAACGGTGAGCAGTGGGAAGTTGTGAACTACCCAGCTAGAGCCGAGGTGGACGAGGAGTTTCGGCAGCAAGGTGAAGCCCTACACCGCGAGCGTTACGACGAGGACGCGCTCGCGCGGATCGAAAAAGCTGTCGGGCCCAGAGACTGGTCAGCGCTGTATCAGCAGAACCCCGTCGCAGATGACGGCGACTACTTCACTAGAGACATGATCCAGTACTACGACCGCGACGAGGTCGACGAGGATCGCATGCGTTACTACTGCGCGTGGGACTTGGCGATCGGTAAGAACGACAGAAATGACTACACCGTTGGAATCGTTGTAGGCGTCGACGAGTACGACCAGATGTTTGTGATGGACATGGTGCGCGGACGGTTTGACGGCTTTGAACTGGTTGAGCAGATCCTCGATCTGTACGAGTCGTGGAAGCCGTCGATCATCGGGATTGAGAAAGGACACATCGAGATGGCTCTCGGACCGTTCTTAGAAAAGCGCGTCCGTGAGCGTGGGCTCTACGAGGCGTATTTCAAAGATTTGAAAACTGGCCGCAGGGACAAGGAGGCACGCGCCAGAGCAATCCAAGGCCGGATGCAACAGGGCATGGTCTTCCTGCCCAAAGATGAGGAATTTACTGGGCCATTAGTCGCAGAACTTCTGCGCTTCCCGAATGGGGTCCACGACGACCAAGTAGATGCCTTGGCTTGGATCGGTCTGATGATGACCGAGTTCAGCACCTTCGTAGAGAAGATTGAACACGTCCCAAGCTGGAGAGACCGGCTCCCTGGATTACTTAAGGGCGAACGTAATAAATCAGCAATGAGCGCATAACGATGGCTAAGACAAGAAAAATTGATCCGGCGAAGGAAGAAGAGATCACACGCACCCAGTGGGCGCGTTATGAACGCGCTCGGGATAACGGTCACCTCGACTATGTGGAGATGGCACTCAAATGCGACGAGTATTACCAAGGCGACCAGTGGGACCCAGATGATCAGGCTGTGCTTGAGAATGAGGGCCGCCCTGCTCTCACGATTAATACTATTTTGCCGACCATTAATACAATTCTGGGCGAACAGTCGACCCGCCGAGCGGACATTAAGTTCAAGCCGCGTCGCGGTGGCGATGAAGAAGTAGCGCACACGTTGTCAAAGCTGTACATGCAGATCGCTGACAGCAACAAGCTGGACTGGGTCGAGCAGCAAGTATTCAGCGACGGTCTGATTATGGACGGTCGGGGGTACTTTGACGTCCGCATGGACTTTAGTGATCACGTTGAAGGTGAGATCCGCATCACGGCTAAAGACCCACTGGACATTCTTATCGACCCAGATGCTAAGGACGCCGACCCAAAGACTTGGAACGAGGTGTTTGAGTCTAAGTGGATGACGCTCGACGAGATCGAGGAGCTATATGGCGAGGAAAAGGCGGAGCGCCTGCTATTCGTTGCAGAGAACGGTATGAGCTTCGGCCCTGATTCGGTCGAATATCAGGAAACTCGCTTCGGTGATACCGAAACAAACGACGATTACTTCGGCGCAGGCGTGCCTGGGGACGAGGAGTACCGAAATGTGAAGGCACTGCGCGTCGTCGAGCGCCAACACAAGAAGCTGCACCGCGCATCTTTCTTCGTCGACCGATTAACTGGCGACCAAAGGCAGTGCCCTTCCGAGTGGGGCGAGGCCAAATGTAAAAAATTCGCCAAAAAATACGATATGGAGCTTATATCCAAGGTCATCCGCAAGGTCCGGTGGACTGTTACGTGCGATCAGGTGGTCCTGCATGATGATTGGTCTCCCTACGATCAGCTGACCATCGTCCCGTTCTTCTGCTATTTCCGCAGAGGGCGTCCGTTTGGCGCAATTCGCAACCTGTTGTCCCCACAGGAGCAGCTGAACAAGATCGCGAGCCAAGAACTGCACATCGTGAACACCACCGCGAACAGCGGATGGATGGTTGAGAGCGGATCACTCGTTGGTATGACGGCTGATGACCTCGAAGAGCACGGTGCAGAGACTGGATTGGTGCTTGAGTACAATCGAGGAACGAATCCTCCATCGAAAATACAAGCCAATCAGATCCCTACTGGCCTCGATCGTATTGCACAGAAAGCAGCAGCGAATATTCAGGCGATTTCGGGCATCAACGACTCAATGTTAGGCACAGATAGCGCTGAAGTGTCTGGAATTGCTATCCAAGCTAAGCAAAATCGCGGCGCAATCATGATTCAGGTGCCTTTGGATAACTTAGCGAAGGCTAGACAGTACCTAGCAGAGAAGATCCTGAACCTGATTCAGACTTTCTACACCGAAGAGCGCGTTATTCAGGTCACAAACGAAGAAGACCCGCTACAGCCGCGCGAGCCACTGGTTTTGAACACGATGTCGCCCGAGGGAGACATCATCAACAACCTCACGCTGGGTGAATACGACGTAATTGTCTCTACTGCCCCTGCGCGGGACAGCTTCGACGAGACTCAGTTCGCAGAAGCACTGAGTTTACGCCAAGCAGGTGTCGCAATACCTGACGACGCAATTATTCAGTACAGCCATCTAGTGAAGAAGCAGGAACTGGCCAAACGTATACGTCAAATGACCGGCCAAGAGCCACCAACACCAGAACAGGCACAGGTAATGCAGCAACAGCAGATGCTGGCGATGCAAAACCTGCAGCTGGAGACCATGAAGCTCCAAGCTGAAGTCGAAAAACTCCAGACCGAAGCGGCTGTAAACGTTGCCAAGGTACAGGAAGTAGCGGAAGTGAATCCGCAAGCGCGTCTGGCTGAGCTACAAGCGAAGCTCCAGATGAACCAAGAGCAGCTAGCCCTCCGCAGAGAGCTTTCTGCTGCTACCAACGAAATCCGCCAAGGGCAAAGTGAGACTACTGCCGCAGCCAAGATAGCTGCGGAGGCAATGAAGCAAGGTAGAAGCACTACGCGCACAGCTGGACCAACCAACCCAACCCAACCAACCCAATAGGACTTTGATATGAGCACCAAAGACGAAGCAACTGAAGACAAGCCACTGGAATTTGACGTAATGCCTGGGGCCGATCGCCCCGAAGAAGACGACACGCCTGCGCTTGACCTAAGTTTTACGCAGGAAGAGGAACCAGAAGCCGTTGTCGAAGAGGAACCCACTGTCGCTGAAGCCGAAGAATCGGAAGAAGAGCCCGAAGCCGAAGATCCCGAGGAGGACGTGGCCGAAGATGAAGCCGAAGAAACCGAAGCAGTTGCCGACGAGGAGGTAGAAGAAGCTGAAGAAGCGCCCGAAGAACCTACCCCCGCACCCAAGAAAGCGGCAAAAAGCAAAATGGTCCCTAAAGCCCGCCTCGATGAGGTGCTTGCAAAGCAGAAAGCCCTACAGAAGCAGCTTGACGAGATAAATGCTGCGAAAGAAAAAGCTGAAGAAGCTCCCGAAGCCTACGACTTTGATGAGAAAGAAGTCGAATACCAGAACATGGTGCTTGATGGGGAGACAGAAAAAGCCGTAGCTCTGAGACGAGAGATTAGAAAGGCGGAGCGCGAGCAGCTTGAGTACGAAATGCGCCAAGAAATGACGCAAACCGTAACTCAAGACCGCCAAATGAACGCGCTTCAGCAGGCTGCGACCGCTATGGAAGAAGCGTATCCCGTTTTTGACCGTAACTCAGCGGAGTTCAACGAGGATTACACGAACGAAGTCCTCGAACTGCGTGATGCGTTCATGTCCACCGGCTATGACGTAGTAGACGCGCTGTCAAAAGCCGTCAAATACGTCGTGAAAGACCATGATTTAGATCAAACGGAAGAAAGCGCACCGAGTTTGGCTGGTAAAGCGCCGTCTGTAGACGAAGTTGCCAAGAAACGTGCGCAAGTGAGCAAAAAACTGAAGGCCGCAGAAGCCCAACCACCTGAATTGCCAGGTGAAAGCTCCTCGGTTCATGGAGAGAGAGGTCTAGACGTCTCCAACATGACCGAAGAAGAGTTTGATGCGCTGCCTGAAGCCACCCTGAGACGCCTACGCGGCGATATTTTGTAAGGAGCAGCCTAAATGGCGAGTGAAAGAGACCCACGATTAGCCCGAGCAGGTGTCTCGGGCTTTAACAAACCGAAGCGGACGCCCAATCACCCGAAAAAATCACACATTGTTGTGGCTAAAGAGGGAGATAAGATCAAAACCATACGTTTTGGTCAGCAAGGTGTTCGGGGCGCAGGTAAAAACCCTAAAAGTGCGAAAGATAAGGCACGAAAACGCTCATATTACGCACGCCATAACGCCCAAGATGCAAAGCCATCAAAGCTGTCAGCACGTTACTGGTCACATAAGGTGAAGTGGTAATGAGCAGAACAGACGAACCTAAATGGAAACGCATTGTCGCGTCGGTTAAGGCGGGCTCAGCTGGCGGAAAACCTGGCCAGTGGTCAGCCCGTAAGGCGCAAATCGCGACGCAGCGCTACAAAAAGTCAGGTGGCGGTTATAAAGGCCCCAAAACAAAGGCTCAGAAGTCGCTGTCTAAGTGGACTAAAGAGGAATGGGGGACAAAGTCCGGTAAAAACTCAACTCAAGGAAGCAAAGCGACAGGTGAAAGGTATCTCCCGAAGAAGGCTCGAAAAGCTTTATCAGACAAGGAGTACGCTGCCACTTCCCGAAAGAAGCGGGAAGACACAAAGAAAGGCAAGCAGTTCTCAAAGCAGCCAAAAAAGATAGCGAAGAAGACAGCGCGGGTTCGAAAAGCGAGCCACCGCCCTAGCCGACGCAGTTGATTTAGGTGTTGCATACGTATATTAGTATCGCTAATATTCGATGTATATTCGTCCATCAGAGCGATATCTGATCGGCCCGTAGCCGTAAAAAACGTAATCATCGCCTGCACAAGGCGTTAAACCTGCCGAGGTCGCTCTCGTTAAAACGCGCTAGTTCGTCGTCCCACGACACGGGAACACGGATTAGCCGCTCCAGTAAGTCGGCTAAACGAGCAGCTTTATTAGCTGCGCTATTAATACGACAATTTTATGGAGGCCATCATGGCTTTAACGAACTTCGGTACGCTTACGGGCGACCAACTGCAGATGTGGTCGCGTGAATTCTGGAAAGTAGCACGCAACCAATCTTTCATTAACCAGTTCGCTGGTACTGGCTCTAACGCGATGGTTCAGCGAATCACTGAACTGACCAAGAACCAGAAAGGCACGAAAGCAAACATTACGTTGCTTGCTGATATGACTGGTGACGGTATCACTGGCGATAACACGCTAGAAGGGAACGAAGAAGCCCTACGCGCGTATGACATCACCATTGAGCTAGATCAGCTACGTTTTGCTAACCGCATCGCTGGCCGTATGACGGACCAGAAGACAGTGGTTAACTTCCGTGAGCAGTCTCGCGACGCGCTTGCTTATGCAATGGCTGACCGTTGTGACCAGTTGGCATTCTTGACTCTGTCAGGTGTTGCTTACACTCACAAAAACAATGGTGCTCTGCGTACTACCTCTTCTTCTGCTGGCCACGAGTTGGTAGATCTGGAGTTTGCGTCTGACGTTTCTGCACCTACTGGTGATCGCCATCGTCGAATAAGCGGAACCTCGATAGCGGCTGGCGACACTACCGCTGTTACAGCTTCTGACAAGTTGGCCTACCGCCACGTTGTAGAACTGAAAGCCTACGCTAAGGATAACTACATCCGAGGTATTCGCGGTGCTGGTAACCAAGAAACCTTCCATATGTTTGTTACTCCGCAGCAAATGGCTGACCTCAAACTTGATAGCGATTTCTTGGCCAACGTGCGTAATGCCGGTGTCCGAGGAACTGGCAACAGCTTGTTTGCGGGTTCTTCAAGCCTGATGGTAGACGGCGTGATGATCCACGAGTTCCGTCATGTGTTTAACACTACTGGCGCAACTTCTGGTGCCTCCGCTAACGCTGGTGCAGCTGGCTACAAGTGGGGTGCTGACGCTGACGTAGACGGTGCTCGCGCATTGTTCTGCGGTGCGCAAGCTCTCGCACTGGCTGATATCGGTCTGCCTGAGATGGTCGAAGACACCTTCGACTATGGCAACCAGTCAGGCATCTCTGTAGGCAAGATCTTCGGTCTCCGTAAGCCTAAGTACAACTCAGATATTTCTGGTAGTGCTCAGGACTTCGGTGTTATCGCCCTCGATACCGCTCAGTAGAGTGTTTAGCCCCCTCTTCGGAGGGGGCTCTTTTTTGGAGATTCAGTATGCGAAAAAGGCCCTACGCAAAGGCGAAGAGTTCATCCACAACCAGCCGTAGCGATCGATTGAAAGCGACGGTGGCTCGTATGAAAACGAAGAGGCAGGCGGCTAGAGCTGAAGAAGCGAAGAAAGAAGCTGAGAGGCTAAACACTGTATCTAGGAAGAGGAAGGTACCTGCGACAGCTGGGCAAAAGAAAAAGGGCAGCCCCTCTACCAAGAAGGTTGCGGCCAAGAAGCCGGTAACACCAAAGAATCCAAGAACAAGCCGGCGTGGCGGTTCGGTAGATTCAAAAACCAATATGGACTTCGACGCGGCACCTCGAAACACGAATAGAAACCCCCGTACTCGTAGTCAAAGTATGCAGCGAGACGTTACGGGTGGTGTGAAGACTAAAGCAGGCACTTATAAGACGTTCAAAAAGAACTCTGCTGCAGCTGGCAGCTTTAGATCTGCTTTCGCTACGGCGAAGAAAGCAGGCAAGAAGACATTCACTTGGAACGGCAAGAAGTACACCACCAAAACTAAGTAGGCAATAAATCATGAAGATTGTTAGCAGCGAAGGCTTACGCGTCACAACAATGGGCGGAACCGCCGTCTTGTTCGAAGCAGGCGTACCTCGGGAAATATCTGAGGAGATTGGCCTTTTAGCGATCCAACAGGGAGCAAAAGAACTCAAGGGTTCTACTGTTGTTGAGGAAGAAATAGATGTCTCGGTTGTCGAGGAAACAGCTGTCGAGGAGATCGTGCAGCTGGACTCAGAGTTAGTAACCGTCCTTGAAAAGATGATGGATGAAGGTGACCCAGACAATTTTAAGACGGACGGCTACCCGAAGGCAGCGGCTGTAAACAAAGCTGTTGGGAGAACTGTTGATACAGACGCCCGAGAAGCCGCTTGGGAATCAATTCTGAACTCATAGGTATATGACATGACAGTATCAGTACAAAGCGTAATCGACCGAGTGCAGACCGTGCTCCAAGATACAACAGGTGTCAGATGGCCCATAGTTTCCGAGCTTGTGCTTTGGGTGAACGACGCTCAGCGCGAAATCGCTTTGCTGAAGCCCGACGCGTCGGCTAAAAACGAGACCATAACTTTGGCCACGGGCACCAAGCAGGATATACCTTCTGGCGGCAACCGCCTGTTAAAGGTCGTACGCAACATGTCTGCTGCGTCTGGTGGCACGGGTAAGCGTTCTGTAAGGCTCGTAGATGCTGAGGTGCTAAACGGTCAGACCCCCGACTGGCATGACCCCTCTGTAACAGGCGACGCTGCCCACACCAATATCGTGAAGCACTACGTCTATGAAGAATCAAATCCTCGAAACTTCTACGTCTATCCAGGCGTCGCAGGCAGCGCGTACTTAGAGATTATCTACTCTGCCAACCCCGATACAGTAGCGCAGGACGGAAATTTAGATATCCCGGACATTTTCGCGAACGCTGTGATGAATTACGTGATGTACATGGCTTATATGAAGGACGCCGAGTACGCAGGTAATGCTCAGCGCGCTGGCACTCATTATCAGATCTTTCAAGCGCAGGTGACTGGGAAAGGCCAGATTGACGCGATCACGAACCCCAATATAGAACGCAGAGAGACAGCGGGAGCGTAACGCATGGCGATTTCGTACGAAACGCTACTTCCTGAGATTCTACCGATGGTGTCTGGGTGCTCCGACACAATGGTAGAGAACAGCATCCGCGCTGCCGTTATTGAGTTGTGTGAGATGTCTGAGGTGTATCAGGCCGAGCTTGATCCAGTGACCACTGTCGGCGGCATTTTTGAGTATGACCTCGAACCGCCAAGCGGTACTTCGGTCCAAAAGATCCTTTGGGTTACGCACGAAGGGAAAGATCTAGAACCACTGTCTAGCACGTTGCTTGAACAGCGAATCCCGAAGTGGAGAGAAGGCAACGGTGTACCCGAATACTTCGTGCAGCAAAGCGCCCAGACTTTTTGGCTAGCCCCTGTGCCTACAACGACGTCTGTATCTAGCACGATTGTGCGTGCAGTGCTGAGGCCGACTCACACAAGCACCGCCTGTGACGACGATGTAATGGATCGCCATAGGGACACGATTGTTAACGGGGCCTTATTCCGATTGCTGCGGATACCAAACAAAGATTGGACGGATCTGACCGGCGCAGGCTTGTACGGGTCTTTATTTAATGACGGTGTAAAGCGCGCCGAGTTACAAGCTCGTGGGGCCGATACCGGCATAGCTAGGAGGGTTCGATATGGCGGAAGTTCGGGTGCTTTGCGCACAAGACGCCGACGTTACGGTAGCGGAGGATAAACCAGCTTTTGCACAGATCCGCGAAGAGTGGGACTGGGTGAAGTGCGGCATTGAAGAGATTTTAGCTGAGCAGGCTCAGCTTACGTTTAGGCCAGAAGATGTATATGCAGCTTGTCTAAACGGAGAAGCGCACCTTTGGGTAGCGTCAGAGGGGTTTGTAATCACTACCGCAGAGGTGGACGAGTTTACTGGGGCAAAGACATTTTTAGTGTGGCTTGCATGGGCAAAGAAGCGCGGAGCTAGTTGCGTGATTAAGTACTACTCCTTCTTTGCGCAGGTTGCGAAAGACAGCGGCTTCTCAAATATAGAGGTCCGGACGCCCGTAACGGCAATGGAGGATTACCTACTTGCCGAGGGTTGGAAGAAAGATACAGTAATTTACACGAGAGAACTGTAATGGGTAGCAAACCAAAGCAAAGCGATTACAAGGCATCTCCTGCAGAGATCGAGGCCGCGAAAGTCGGGGCCGAGAAAGCAGAATTTTTTGAAAGGAACTACCAGCCTCTAAACGTGGCCGAGTTAAAAGATTCTCTGTCCGATGATGTGACAAATCTGGCGCGTAGCAGGGCAAATGCTGACGTTATGCAGGCCTTGACCTCCGCGCCAACCTACCAACAGACGCAGAACGCAGGGCAGTTTTCTCGAGATTTCTCGCAGGCATACCAAGGTCAACTAGGCAAAGCCACTGCCGGCGCTGAAACGCTGCAAAACCAGCGCGCAGCAGCAGCTGTGGGTGTAGCTCAAGGTCAAAGCGCCTCTAGTGGAGCCGCGCGCTCTGCGCTCGCTTCTATTGGCACGTCCCGCCAGCTTGATCGAGCTAAAAACAATGCGCTAATGAAGGCGGCGAAGATCGACGCAGGTATGCGTGTCGCGGGTGCAGCTGGAGACAAGATGTTTGGCGCAGCTGATGGTGAAGATCCCACTGATTGGGATCGAATGCGCCAAGCGTATAACAAAGCGTCAGGGAAGTAGGAGTAAACATGGGTGTTTTTAGCGGGATCATGGATGAGATCGATACACAGCTTGCGCGGCAAAGAGCAACTGCACCGTCGCTGACTGCCTATAAAGATGGGCAGGTAGACGCGGAGCAGACCCTCGCGAATATTACTCAGCGCGAATATCAAAACTATGTTCGTGATGTGCGCCCCATCGAAATGCAATTGATTGAGAAGGCGAGGACGGACACCAGTCTCATTGATGCCGCTTATGAGGACCGCGATCGTTCGAATCAGCTGACTCAGGGCATCGTAGACCGCAACGCTGGTCGTTATGGAGCTCAGCTGACGCCCGCTCAGATGCAACAGCAGCGGCGTGAGCTAAGTCGCAGCACGACACTTGGGGGTATCCAAGGCATCGCCGACGCACGTATTGCACAAAAAGACGCAAACAGAGCGCTGATGGCGGATCTTATTGATATTGGCCAAGGCGTAAATCGAGCGTCTTTAGGCGAACTAGGTAACGCCGCACAGAACGCCGCTAATCGAGAGTCTGCATACAAGAGCGCTCGCGCCCAGAACAAAGCGCAGACGTACAGCACGTTGGGCACGATCGGCGCAGCAGCCCTCATTTTTGGCATATAAAGCACACTACCCGAGATCAATCTATGTCAGCTTTAAGCAGTTTCTTTTCAGGCGCAAATGCCAACCAGAACTATCGCAACGACATCCGTGCAGCAACGTATCAGCAGAAGCAAATTGATCTCCTTGAGGGCGAGCAAGCTCTAAGAGATGACCGACTTGCTCTGAATCAGACGCAAGCGATTGCCAGCCAGCTGGAGGTTTTGTCGCCGGATGGATTATCTATTGATACCAAGAAACTGACTGAACGTCTGGCGGCACAGCGAGAAAGCGGGCAAGTAGATCAGTCGCTCGAAAAACTGCTGACTACCGTAGGTAACACTGATTTTTCCGTTAAGACCAACCCAGGTTTTAAGTTCAGGCAATTCAACGTAAGCCCTGACGGCTCGTTTTCTATGGTCGGTTCGTACGACGGTCAAGAAGGTAACCCTAGAGCCGCTACTGTTAATGGCGGTACAGATGATAGTGAAGATGTCTTGTTTGCTTCACCTGAACAGGTCGCTAACGCTGTAGGTAATGGGTTCAACCAGCTTTTGCAGAAAAAAGGCAACGCGGGTTACTACTTGCAAGTCAAGAACAAGGTTAGGATAGGCAACTCAGCTATAGATATGGCAGAAAATGAGACTCGCGCTGCGGTCGGCCAGTTAAGAAACCAAGTAGACCTTTTCTTGGGACAGTACAAAGGCACTGATCAAGAACAAGCGGCGCAACAAGCCGCAAGAAAGCTAACGAGTGCGCTTGCAAGCGCTGAAGGTTGGGAAGCGCAGTTCGATGTGTTGCAAGATTTTGGCGAGCAGCTTGGTGTGGACGGAATAACTGAAATCGTGGCTGCTGCAAAAGCTGATACTACTGGCAGTACCACTGGCAATACAACTGCTGCCACTGCCACTGCTCCAGCTGGTCAAGCTGCTGCACCTGCCGCGCCTGCCGCACCTACGCAAGTAGCCGATGCTGATATAGAAGCTTATAAAAAGGCTAATCCGCTCGAAGCGAACTTACCCGACAGGGTTATAGCGAGCAGGCTTCGTGGGCAGCAGCGTAAAGAAATGAGTCTTGCAGAGCGTGCAAGGACGAGAGACAGCGCAGGCGCAGAAGACAATAGCGCACGCATCGCAGAGATCGAACAGATCCTCGCCCGCCCTCTCCCCAAGAACGCGCGTTCGGGAGTGGCAAGACGTCGGCAAGCCTTGCAAAAAGAACTCGAAGGACTGCAAGGCAAACCGTCTGCACCGGCCGCGACTGAGAGTGCGCCAGCCAAAGACGAGGCCGCTGCTCCAGCTGTGGTCGAACTAGGGCAACAGGTGGCAGCCGCTCAAGCTAAAGGAGATACGAACGCACAAAACGTTAAACCGACGCGCGAGCAGGTAGCGGCCCTTAAGGAAGCTTTGAACGACAGAGGAATAATGTCGTTTAGAGAAATGCCTAGAGCTTCGCTGGAGGAACAGCGCGCTTTGTTAGCGGTCCTCTCTTCAGATGAGAACGTTGACTCAGGACAGCGCGAGAGGTACCAGATCGCCCTGAACAACATGATCGAAACTGGCACGTTGTCGTATGACAGAAAGTCTTTAGACGCGGCAGTTTTGGATGACCGAAAGCAAGATGCAACCGAGTATTCGTATAAAACGGCGCGCGCAAACAGTACACGTTTACGGGATCAATTCGTTGGAGACGCGGTCCACAAGAGTTCCACTTTCATAAACAAACAAGGTGAGAACGTTGCGAAGCTGTTTGTTGATGGCGACGGTAATGCCCTCGATCCTTCTGTAAAGCAGTATCAAACAGCTGCGCTCGGCCAGAACGGCTCCATCGCAAATCTTTTCCGGCGCTTACAAGGCGCTATGAACCGTCGAAAGTCTGGGGCTGGCGGGCGCGATGTTGCAGGTGCCGAAAGCCGACAGCTTACTGATGCGCTCCTTGCTCAGATCAGCTTTGGTATGCAGTTTGTAAGTCAAGACGGCGACTTAGAGGTGAGTTTTTTAGCTACCGATTCAGGTGCAGCGCTGACGGCAAGCGACAGCCGCTTGTCTCGAATAGCAAGGGACGGTGCGCGAGACGCGCAAGGTCGCAGCGGCATAATTATCTTGAAACCTGGCACTAACACGCAGGACGGCGACGCATTCAGCGCGGAACAGGTAGAAGAGTTCTTTGGCGGCAACGAAGAACTGTCTCGATTCTTCTTTACAAAGCTCGATGAGATCGAGCGACAGAGGGCCAGTAACTAATGGCTGATCCCGTAGAGTCGCTTCTAAAGTTCGACTATTCAGAGCCGGATCGCGACTATGACGTAACTGCGCGCACGGGAACTACGCCCGATGGCCTTGGGGAAACGTTTGCCCGAGGTTTTGACGTCGGTCTTGAAAACATCCAGACGGACAACGACTACTTCAAAGGCCTGTTCAATACTGTAATTGGGGACGAAGAAGCAGCGGCTGAAAACATTGCAGCTGCTCGTGCCCGCGAACAACGCACCTCCACATCATTTGGGGAACTACAGGACTTCGAAGGGTTTGTTGAGAACCCAACTGTCGGTGGCTTCTTTACTCAGATAACTAAGAACCTCGCTCAAATGACGCCTTATGTAGGCGCGACGCTCAGCAGCGGCCTTGCTGGGGCCGCAGTCTCGGGCCTTACCAAACTCGGCGTCAGCGCGGGGAGCCGTCACGTAACAAAGCGCCTAGTGCGAGATGCTTTTGAGAAGAAGCTCAAGGGCGAAGCAACTCCCGAAGAGGAGCGCGTGCTTGCTGTTTCCTATCGGCTCGCACAACGTAATAACGCCGCCGACAAGATCACCCTTAAAGGCGGCGCTGCCGCTGGCATGTACGGCCAAGAGTACAGCAGCATGGCTGGCTCAAATTTCGGCGAGAACCTCGACTTTCTAGATGATGAAGAAGCAGCACTAAGGTCGGCCGGTTTGGCCGTGCCACAGGCGTTTATTGGCCTCAAGGGCGAGCAGCTTCTGACAAGAATGCTGATGAAAGATCTCGGCGATCTCGCAGCAAAGCGGTCAACGAGAGACGGCTCCTCTTTTGCAAAGCTCGCAAAGAATTTAGCGAGGGGCGGCGCTACCGAGGGTGTGGCTGAAACTTTGCAAGAAGGTATTAGTGTAGCTAATCGGTTCGACATTGACCCTGAATACACTGCGCAAGACGCTGCTCTTCGAATGGGCGAATCTGCTTTTGCTGGTTTCTTCGGCGGACTTGGTATCTCAGGAGCCGGAAGCGCCACAGTAGGTACGTTTCGCGGCGCTCAGAACGTCATGGGTAAAGCCAAGGATTACATCGAGCAGGCCCGACAGCAGCAGGTCGACGCAAAAATTGATGGCGAGCAGTATGGTGTGGACTCAATGGGGTTCACGACACCGGAACCACAAAGCTCAGTAAACGCGCAAGTTAGAGCGGCCGTAGACCCCACTACCGCGCGGCACTCCATTTGGGTCGAAGGGCCAAACCCTGAATACGATGCCTCCGAGACGGAAACAAAAGAAGTCGAGATCGAGGCTGGCGTTGATGGGGACGGGAACGTCACCTATCAAAAGTTCTATACGCGTTTTATCCCGGGTCGCGGCACGATCATCTCTAAGAACTTTGACATAGTCGAAGAAGTTGCTGAGTCGCAAGCGAACGAGGAATCGCTTGCTGCGGCACTGCAATACAGCGACGTTAAGCCAATAGACGGCGACATTGTTGTAGAAGCACTAGACCGCGAAGGCAACGTAGTCTGGCAGCAAGGTACAAACGAAGACGGATTGGCTGGTGCGTTTAGCGCAGCTGGTTCTCAGGTTCCTGCTGGCGGATCAGTAAGACGCCGCTCGGTTCAAGAAGCTCTCGAAGAACGACAAACGCTGTTTAACCAAGAACAAGGCCCGCAAGTAAGAAACATCGATGCAGAAAGCTTTGAAGATGGCTTCTCAGATATCGATAACGAGCTAAAGGTCGACCAAGAGCTTGGTTTTGAAATTGACGAATTTGGCATCGGTAGTACTGAGCTTGGCGATGCGAAAGAAATAAACATTGGTAACGAGGAAACTTATAAACCTCGCTCCGACGGCAATAGAGTCTTCGATTCGACCAACGAAGCACGCAGCGAGTTCGCAGCAGCGTTCGAAGATGTAGATCTATCGGACTTAGGAAAAGATGAGTTCACAGGGGTCTCTTTCGCAGAAGGCAGCAAGTTTGCACTAATGTCTGATGCTTTCTTGCGGCAAGCCGCGAAAGCAAAGCGCGAAAACCCAGGCACAGACATCTTCGTCATTGAGAACGAGGACGGTAGTCACTCGCTCATGCAGACGGTCAGCCCTGAGGCAGAGTTATTTGGGTTTGATTCCCGCACTGACACTCTCCTTGACCCTGCAGTCGAAGCAGAGATAGACGCTGAGGCCGCGCGCGCTGAAGCGCTTGAAGCTGAACTGGATGCAGAGGAAGCTGTAAACCAGATCAAAGACACAAACGAGCTACGCCCTGGGCTCGACTTATTCGACCAGCAGCCTAAAGAAGCCCCACCCGTCGGCCCTGTTGAGCCGGACCCTTTGCAGCGCGGCGAAGACGCCCCACGAGTTATCGGCGGAGTAGCGACAGCAGCGCAGTTTATTCGCAACGCAATTAAAAAAGCGAAAGAAAGCCGGTTTGCCCGCCAGCGCCGAACTAAGAAAGGCTGGGTAAACAAGAAGCCAGAAGAACTTGTTACCGTAGATGGAGTCGCTGTAAACCTTGTTGATCTAGTCAAAGACGGACAGCGTCTTTTTTCAATCGAACAGCGCGGCGAGTTCACCCAAGGCGGTCGAGTAACAGCGATGCGCAACGGCCTGTTTCAGGTAATTGGTTCGCTGATTGCTGAAGGCAGAGTGGTTAAGATTGGCGGATACGACATTCGCTCCAAGCTCCTTAAAGACCTGCAAGACATATCGACCCAGATTGCTCAAGAAGAGCAAGCAGTGGCGGATGCAGCGTTGGAGTGGGACTTAGATCCTGACAGCCCCGATCTAAATGCGCGTCTTGCCGAGGTTCAACAGTACCTATCTGAAGTTGAAGGCAGAGTCGCTCAAGGACGTCGTGCTGACAGAGAGGCCCGAAGAAACTCGCCACTGGATCGATTAAAAATTCAGCGCGCGAAATGGGCACGTGACTACGCGGAGTATCAGAAGCAGAAGGAGCAAGGCGCAGAAGGCCTGACGGAACCCGTGAAGCCACCCCTTCTCGCGCTGATGGACGTGCAGGCAGGCATGGAAGACGGACGGTCAATCACCGTCGGTAAGCTCCTGAATAAAACGCCTGAGAACACGCCTTCAAAGGATTCAACCTACACGCTAACAAACGAAGACGGTTTTGTTGTTTTCGAAGGTAACAAGCAGCAGGTGCAAGAGGAGATTGAAAGCTCCAACAGACCTTACATCATCAGCAAGAACGGCAAGCGCCTAACTGACGAAGAGTTTGCACAAGAGCGCAACGTGGGCTTCAACGACCGCCCGACTAATTTCCGGCCCGACGAGCCTGTGGCGGACACACCGAGTGAAGACTTGAGGCCGATCGGCTTCTCAGAGCAAACCACGGACGCTGATGCTGATTACGCTTTTGACCCTGAAGCGGAAAACTTAGGTGACCTCAAGCCTCTTGGCGTAAAGGCTGGCACGATCGCTGCGCGGGTTGTTGATATTGCGCGCCGAACGTTGAACTTAGATAAGCCTACGTCAGTCTTGTCAGTCCGCGAGTTGCTCCGTATGGACAGCTTTGAAGACGCATTCAGCGACCCTAGGGTAGCTGCATACGTTAAGGAAGTCGCAGAGCAGCTTATAGCGGACCCACAAGGCGGCGGTCGATACATCGGATTTGGCGATGCGCACATCATTCTTGTTGATGAAAGCGCGGGCAAGAACGACTTGGACACGGCGCTGATTGTTGCTCACGAACTCGGGCATGCCCTGTTCAAAGAGCAGCTCTCTTCAACTCTAAAGAACCCTGCGTTATATAACCGCCTGTTTGACGAGTTCCAAAAAGCGCGCGACGCCGACGACGCGCCTACTGCGTACCGAGGGAAGCACGGCTTCGAAGAGTGGTACGCAGATCAGACTGCTAACTGGGCGATTGCTGAATACGCCAAAGACAGAAAGAAAGGCTTGGTAGGCGCGCACTTCCAGAAAGTTGCCCGTAAGCTAAAGCAGTTTTACAAAGCCTTCTCTGCTGACATGAAGAAACGGTTTGGCCGTGACGCTGCTTCGCCAGAATTCCGTGGCTATATGGATGAAGTTATACGCCGTCGCTCCGAAGGCAGCACGGCATCTGGTGCGCAAACAGCATCGATGCAAGAGAAAGTTATTGTCCGCAAGATGGCAGAAGTCGTTGAGAAACAGCAGCCAGGCTTCGTCGGCGCGGTTAACAAGAAAGTACAACAGCTGATTAGAAGCGATGGCTTCACACCTGTTTATAACTTTATCTTCACCGCCGACTCACGACTCCGAAAAATCGCCGGCAATAAGGTGGCTGACCTGTTCTACGGCAGAGCGCAACAGGCCAACGGTAAAGGCCGGAATAAGCTTGGCTTTATCAAGACCTCGATGCTTGAAGGCAACCGCTGGTTTAACAAGTTGGAGGACGCAATCGATGGCGACCTAGATTCGCCGGAAGTACAAGCTGACATTGATATAGCGTTTTCAGACACGCCCACGCGAGACCTTACGAATAAAAACGCGATCGCGGTACGCAAGTGGTTTGATCAGTTCTACGATGAGTACATAGAGCCGTCTCAGGCTGACATCGGCAGGCAGACTGATTACGCGCCTGTCGTGCTAAAGCTCTCCGAAATCGAGCAAAACCCAGACGTACTTATTAAGCTGATCCTCGAATCTGATCCAGAAGCAAAGCCTGCGGACATCAAGTTTGCCGTGCAGAAACTGGTCGATTATCAGCAAGCCGTTATGGACGGTGCCCCGATAGACATCAAGGGGACTAATCCTGCGCAATCAGCTGAAGCGGCAATTAAGCTGACGAAGGCTGTAGGACGAGACAAGTTGAAGGCCGCTGGTCTTCTCGAAGACACAGACGTCGCGTTGATGACCTACATTACGAAGACTGTGAAGCGCGTCGAGTGGAAGCGTAATACTGAAGACGAATTCGGTAACAGCATCTACGAAGAAGAACTGCGCAAACTGTCAGGCAAAGATCAGGCAGAAGTACAGAAAATTGTACATAAGTATCTCGGCTACCAAGAGTCTCCGCTTAGCCCTATGTGGCGGACGATCAACAGCTGGGGTTCTGTATTGCAGATCTTCGCTATTCTTCCACTGGCGGTATTGGGGTCCATCCCAGAATTGGCTGGGCCTGTTATAGCTAGTAAAGAATTCAGTTCGGTTACTGAAGGTATGAAGGAGATTGTCAGAAGTATCCGCAACAGAGATGAAGCGCGAGCCTTAGCTAGGGATCTCGGAGTTGTAACCAGTCAATCAGTCGCGAACATCATGATGTCGCAGGCAGAACTAGATTTCATGAGCGAAGGTGCGCGCAAGCTGACAGACGGGTTCTTCCGAGTGACTCTGCTAGATACATACACCAAGTTTACGCGCGAGTTTGCTTCGAATATGGGCGTACGGTTTATTATTAAGCACGCTGATATCGACGGGAACGCGAACGCCTTTTCCAAGAAGTACCTCGATGAGCTAGGCGTGTCCGCTGCCGATGTGCAGGCATGGTCTAAGTCAGATCAGAACTTCAACACTCCAGAGGGCCAGCGCGTCAGAATGGCGCTTCAACGTTTTGTCGAATCATCAACGCTACGACCGAACGCTGCTGAACGACCTCTGTGGGCGTCTGACCCACACTGGGCGCTGTTCTGGCAATTAAAAGGTTTCTTCTACTCGTACGGCAAAGTAATGCTTGCAGGCGCACGACGCGAAGCAGCCTCACGTTTGAATGGCGCTACCGCAACCGACGCAAGCAAGTACGCGGCATTGACCGGCGCAGCAGGTGTATTTGCCTTGATGGGTATAGCGACTATGCCACTGGCTATGGTGAGCATGGAGCTTCGTGAATACGCCAAGTTTGGTCTTGCTTACGCCATTCCAGGCATAGACCACGACGCTAAAGATTACTTCCGCACGGACAACCTCAGTTGGCCTGAATACCTAGGCGCTGCATTTGACCGCTCTTTTGCGGCCGGTCCCATAACGATTGCTCAACAAGCGATGCAGGCAGCTGATTGGGGGCGCGGCGTTACAGGCGCAGCTGCAGTTGTCGCAGGCCCAACCGCTGAAACCGTGCAGCGTATATTCACCGATGGTTTTTCCAGCACGTTTGAAAATCGAATGTTACCAACAGGACTTCTGTAATGAGCATAGTAGGACAGCTGATAGGCCCTGTAAGCGGGCTGCTTGGCAAGGTTATCAAAGATAAGGACAAGGCGGCGGCTTTGGCCCACGAGATCGCCACGATGTCCGAGAAACATGGGCAGGAGATTGCGTTAGAGCAGATAGAAATCTTGAAGCTCGATGCAAAAGGCAACTGGTTTCAGTCATCTTGGCGTCCCTTAGCCGGTTA
>Ga0098048_1000350_pt1 | contig 23152 bp, 21 predicted proteins | sample 13_taG_FD_75052 | JGI IMG/M metagenome (GOLD analysis project Ga0098048, IMG submission 75052) | Marine viral communities from the Subarctic Pacific Ocean - 13_ETSP_OMZ_AT15268 metaG | ecosystem: Environmental > Aquatic > Marine > Oceanic | place: Pacific Ocean | collected 2015-01-16 | reverse complement strand
GGAAATTAGCGATTTTACAATAACAGATTTTGCACCAATCAAGCGAGAAGGTTTGCGTAGTGCGGTAAATCGCATTAGAGATTTGAATATTACATGGCCAGTTGACCCATTGGGTGAAATCGCCTAAGATTAAGGGTACTGATGTATAGTACCTAACGAGGTTGCAGAATTAGCTGCAGTTAATGCCTCAAGTATATCGGTATTTTATTATGATTTGTGTGCTTGCATTTATTTCGATGGGCCATGCGTGGATCTCTGGATCTAATCGCCTTTACAAAGCTTGTTACTACAATTGCGGCCCTAAAGGCGGCATTAATGGATTGTCGTATGACAGGCGGTATGTAGTTAGCCCTCGATACAGATGTTCTAAGAGCTTTGTGGCCCAATGATTGAGGTTCTGGCTCTTGCAGGTGCGGTAAGCAAAGTAGCATCCTCTATTTCTAGTGCGGTGCAGGCGGGTAAGGATGTAGGTTCGATATTACCTGCATTCGGTAAATTAGCTAAATTAGAGGCTGATATAAACCTTGCAGAGAAGGGCAGGCACAAGGGGCCGTTAGGTCGCCTAACCTCAAGTGAAGAAGAAGGGTTTGCGATAGCGCAGGCCAAGATGAAGCACAAAGAGGTTACTAACGATCTGCGCTCTATCTGCCAGTTATACGGACCTCCCGGTATGTGGGACACGGTTGTGCGGGAACAGGCTGCAGCACGGAAGCGCCACAAGGATGCCTTAGAGGCACAGGCTGCTAAACGTGACCGTGTCTTCTACATCATGTCTATTATATTTGCGATTGCAGTATTCGCTCTGGGCAGTGCCGGTCTCATTTGGGGTGCTGCAATTCTAGCAGAAAATCAAAGGTAAAAATATGGCTGGTAAAACTAAAGCAGAGAAGATTGCAGCCGCTAAGAAGCGTCATGGCTTTACTTCTGTAAACAAGCCCCGCCGTGGTGGACCCAAGAAGTTTGAGGTTCTGGCTGTAGAGGGTGACAGCGTTAAGTACATCACCTTTGGCGACCCTAATATGTCTATCAAATCTGACCAACCTAAACGCAAGAAAAGCTACTGCGCCCGATCCGGTGGTATCAAGGGTAAGTCCAGCAAGCTTTCTGCTAATTATTGGTCCCGCAAAGCTTGGAAGTGTTAAATGGCTGCTAAGAAGAAAACAAAAAAGGACGCCTGCTACACGAAAGTAAAGAAGGCGATGCCACAAAACTCAGCATACCGCAGCGGTCATATGGTTAAGTGTCGGAAGGTTGGCGCTAAGAATTACAACATAGGCGGTAAGAAAAGTGGCAGCAAAAAAAAGTAGCACCGGTAGCGGCCTGAAGAAATGGTTTAGCCAAAATGGTGGTAAGGGCTGGGTCAACTGTAAAACAGGTGGTCCCTGCGGTAGAAAATCTAAGAAAAGTGGTGGCTCTTACCCAGCCTGTAGGCCCACCATGGCGCAGTGCAAATCCAAAGCGGGTAAGGCTGCTACTAAGAAGAAAACTTCTTCTGCAAAGGTTAATTGGAAAGCCAAGAGGAAGAAGAAATGAGCGAAGATCGCCTCAAAAGAATTGAGGATAAGTTGGACGCACTATCGAACGCAGTTATCACCCTCGCCCGTATGGAAGAGCGTATGATTACTGTGTTTAAGCGCATGGACAATATTGATGATCAACAGAAAGTCCTCTGGGACCGTATCGTTAAGCTAGACCAGCTTACTGCGTCCAGAGGCCATAAGCTTCAGTTCTTTGAGCGCATTTGGTGGATCGTATTCACAGCGTCTATAGGTGCTGGATTTATTTACATGAGGACGATGGGATGACCGATGCCCCTAAAAAATATACTGAAAAACAGTCTGCATTTCTTGAAGCCCTTATGGGAGAGTGTCGTGGCAATGTCCGTAAGGCTATGGATGTTGCAGGTTACTCCAAGGGTACAGGTGTTTCTGAAGTCACTGGACCGCTTAAAGAAGAGATTATTGAACAGGCATCTATGATGCTTGCTATGAACGCCCCTAAAGCCGCCCACGGGTTGCTAGGTGTTCTGGATGACCCCACGGCGCTGGGCGCACGAAACGCTATCAACGCTGCCCGTGAGGTATTGGACCGTACAGGTCTAGTTAAACGGGAGAAGGTAGAGGTCACCAACAATGGTGGTGGCATGTTTATTCTACCGCCAAAAGCCGACGATGTGGATAAACAAAACTAGAAAGAACCCTACGCAGCGTCTGCCTTATGCATACAAGCCTGTGGAAGAGGGTTCTTTACAACTAATACCAGATCCAGATGTCGTACCTCTTGTAGAACAGGCCATGGATCACTTGGACGAAGGCTACAGCACCCGTAAGGTTGCGGAATGGCTTTCCAACAAAGTAGGTCGCAGTATTTCTGGTCAGGGTATCAGCAATATCTGGAAGCTACACCGGCCCAAGAGTAAGCGGGTTAAAGAGCTTAAAAAGGCCCAGCGCAAGAAGCCTAAGCCTAATACCGCCGCTGAAAAAGAAGAGGCCCGTCTGAAGCGTAAGATTTCAGACAGCAAGCGTATCAAGACTATGATGGAGAACCGTCTAGCTGATAAGTTTGGGGCTACCGAAGAGGCAGAAGAAGAATACCAAAGCATTTCTGAGACTTTGGACTTCGGTGTTATCACGCAGGAAACCCAAGAGCGTGAGGTTGTATTCCAACCCAATCCCGGTCCACAGACGGACTTCCTAGCGGCCTCTGAGCGTGAGGTGTTGTATGGCGGGGCAGCGGGTGGAGGCAAATCCTACGGGCTTCTGGCAGACCCTATGCGGTACTTCCACAACAAGAACTTCAACGGGATCATCCTGCGCCGTACTAACGATGAATTGCGGGAATTGATCTGGAAGTCACAAGAGATGTACCCGAAGATCTATCCGGGCGCTAAGTGGCAAGAGAAGAAGTCTCAGTGGGTATTTCCTAGCGGTGCGAAACTGTGGATGACCTACCTAGAGCGTGATGAAGATGTTCTGCGGTATCAGGGTCTAGCTTTTAGCTACATAGCCTTTGATGAGCTTACACAGTACTCCACACCGTTTGCATGGAACTACATGCGCTCACGGCTTCGTACTACCGACCCAGAGCTACCTCTGTTTCAAAGAGCTACAACTAACCCCGGTGGTAGGGGCCATGGCTGGGTTAAGCAGATGTTCGTAGACCCTGCACCTGCCAATAAAAGGTTTGTTGCAACGGACGTAGACAGCGGAGAGCCAATGGTTTTCCCTGTAGGACACGAAAAAGAGGGTGAACCTCTTTTCTACCGCCGGTTTATCCCAGCATCCCTAAAAGATAATCCGTATCTGATGCAGGACGGGCAGTACGAGGCTAACCTACTAGCCCTGCCTGAGATGCAGCGTAGACAGTTGCTAGAGGGTGATTGGGCTGTAGCAGATGGTGCAGCCTTCCCAGAGTTTAAGCAGTCCACGCATGTGTGTGAACCCTTCGATATACCGGATGATTGGCGCAGGTTTAGGTCATGTGACTACGGGTATAGTTCTTATTCTGCGGTACACTGGTTTGCCATCGACCCTAGTTACGAGACTTTGTACGTTTACCGGGAGTTGTATGTGTCAAAGCATACCGGCAAAGACCTTGGCCGTGCAGTTATGGAAGCAGAGCGTGGCGAAAGCATCCACTACGGTGTTCTGGATAGCTCTTGCTGGCATAACCGGGGGCAGATTGGCCCAAGTATAGCCGAAGAAATGATCTCAATGGGCTGCAGATGGCGTCCTAGTGATCGTTCCGCAGGCGCAAGGGTTGCTGGTAAGAACCGGTTCCATGAAGTTCTCAAGGTAGACGAAGAAACAGAGACTGCAGGCATCGTATTCTTTAACACCTGCCGCCAGATTATCGCAGATTTACCTGTAATACCTTCTGACCCCAAAGGTTCCGACGACATAGACCCACGGTATGCCACCGATCACGCATACGACAGCGTCCGTTACGGGATTATGAGCCGCCCAAAGGCCTTCTCACCATTTGATATGGGGCGAGGCGTCCCAATTCAACGCTACACCCCCTCAGATTCAAGATTTGGATACTAAAGCATGGCATTAATGGATAAACCTAACGGTTCTACACCCGAAGATCAGACTGAAGCGGAACAAGTTATTGCTTTGGAAGAGGACGGGGACGTAGAACAAGAGAATTTAGACTATTCTGGCGTTGCTTCGTTCATTGAAGGCCAGTTTCGGAAGTCAAAAGACCATCGTTTGTCCGATGAAGAGCGTTGGTTGATGTCATACCGCAACTATCGTGGTCTTTATGGCCCCGAAGTGCAGTTTACTGACACAGAAAAGTCCCAAGCCTTCGTTAAGATCACTAAAACTAAGGTTTTGGCGGCATATGCACAGGTTGTAGACGTATTATTCGCCGGTTCTAAGTTTCCAGTGGGTATTGAGAGCCGTAAGTACCCCTCTAATGTTGCTGGTGCGGTAAATTACGACCCAAATGCCATTACTTCTGAAAAAGTAGAGGAAATGGCTGGTGTTCAGTACACACCCAAGCGTCCTATTGCCCGTCCCGACATTGAGAAGGATTTAGGGCCATATAAGGCTAAATTAGAGCCTATTGCCGATGAATTAGAGATGGGTACAGGGGATTCACCTTCTGCTATCTACTTTGAGCCTGCAAAACTTGCCGCCCAGAGCACGGAACGCAAGATGCATGATCAGTTGGACGAAACCAACGCTTCTAAGCATCTGCGGTCTGTAGCCTTTGAGACCTGCCTGTTTGGTACAGGTATTTTGAAGGGTCCATTTGCATTCGACAAAGAATATCCACGTTGGGATGATGAGGGTAATTATGATCCTTTGTTTGAAACTATCCCCAAAGTTGAGTATGTGTCTATCTGGGATCTATATCCCGATCCAGACGCCCGAAACATGGCTGAAGCTGAGTTTACTATACAGCGTCACCGTCTGAACCGTACCCAACTCCGTAGCCTTAAACGCCGCCCACACTTCCGTGATGAGAGCATCGAACTGGCTATTGAGTTTGGCCCACAGTACCAGCGTGAGTATTGGGAAGATGCGCTTGATGAGAGCAATAACTCTGAAAGCCCAGACCGCTACGAGGTTCTTGAGTATTGGGGTGTGCTGGATACAGAGCTTGCTGAACAGGCTGACATCGAATTACCTGATGAGGTAGAAGATCGTGATGAAGTACAGGTCAACGTATGGATTTGTAATGGTCAGATCCTGCGTCTGGTAATTAACCCCTTCACACCTACACGCATCCCATACTCTGCGGTGCCATATGAGCTTAACCCATACGGGTTCTTCGGTATTGGCGTAGCAGAGAATATGGAAGACACACAGCTTCTGATGAACGGCTTCATGCGGATGGCTGTAGATAACGGTGCGTTGTCTGGTAACCTACTTATTGAGATTGATGAGACCAACCTAGTACCGGGTCAGGATCTTTCTGTGTACCCCGGCAAGGTGTTTCGGAGACAGGCAGGCGCACCCGGACAGGCCATATTCGGGACCAAGTTCCCTAACGTCAGCCAAGAACTTCTTATGATGTTTGATAAGGCACGGCAGCTATCAGATGAAGCTACTGGTATCCCGTCCTACAGCCACGGTGCTGGCGGTGTTATGGGTGTTGGTCGTACAGCCTCTGGTATGTCCATGTTGATGGGTGCAGCCGCACAGAACATCAAAGCGGTTGTGCGCAATCTAGATGACTACCTTCTGTCACCTCTGGGCAAGGCACTCTTCGCCTTCAACATGCAATTCAACTTCGATCAGCAATACACCAAAGGCGATCTTACGGTTAAAGCCCGTGGCACAGAAAGCTTGATGCGTAACGAGATCCGCAGCCAGCGTCTGCTACAGTTTATGCAAATGACAGCCAACCAACAGATGGCTCCGTTTGTTAAGTATGACTTCATCCTGCGTGAGCTTGCAGCGTCTATGGACCTAGATGAAGACAAGATTATGAACGATCCACGGGAAGCGATGATCCAAGCCAAGATGATGGCTGAGATCCAAGCAATGATGCCCCAGCCTGATCCAGCACAAGCTGCACCGGCACCGGGTGGCGCACCCTCCCCACAAGATCCTACAGGCAACGGTAACGGTAATATCGCACCGGGTGGCGCACCAGAACCGGGCGCTCCCGGCTTCACAGGCGCAGGTGGTGGGGACAACGGCGGTAACGTACCGCAGCCGCCACAAGGACAGCCTCAGTAATGTGGGTACTTCTGTTCTTTCAGATACTGAACAACAACGTAACGCATTACCAGCTAGGCCAGTATTCTAGCGAGAAAATCTGCATGGAAGAAATGACTAAGGCGAGTGTTCTAGTCACTACCAACAACATTGCGTTGTACTGTTTCAGGGTAAATAATGGATAAGAATTTATATCGCCTATTGCTTCCTTTGGTAAATAACAAAGAGCAAATGGATCTACTGCACGATTACGTTGCAGCTAGAATTGAAGGTCTTCGTGACCTTCTAGAAAAACAAAAAGACCCACAACGAATTTTAGAAATTCAAGGGGCAATCACAGAGCTTCGTAGATTCAAAACACTTCGTGATGAAGTGATTAAGGGTGCAGACTAATGGACGCTATTACTGAGCATCACTACCTAAACATTGCGAAGGGCAGAGCTAAAACTCTTGAAGATGGCAACTTAGCGACTGTGAATACCATCATAGTAAACATCGATGGGGTCGAAACTCTTATACCCACCGTATGGGATGGTGAAATAGTTTCTGATGAACAGGCTACCCGTTTTGCAATTGATAGCGGTGTGGATTGGCCCACCCGTACAGGTGAGAATGCGGTTCAAGAATTAGAAGAGTTCGACGCCGAAATTCATAAATCTATGACAGACACGACGAGTCCTGAAGAGGCTTCTGAGATATTACAGAATAATAAAAAAGGTTTTGATGAGGGTGGCCTGATGGTTGAAACAAGCCCACGCCCTAAAGCCCGTCCCAAGACAGAGCTACCCTATGAGGATGCAGATAAGATTGAGCGTCTGGTATGGGCAGAAGCCCGTGGGGAGGGCGTAGAAGGCCGAAACGCTGTTCGTGGGGTGATCTTCAACCGACTAGCCTCTTCACGCTTCCCAGACAGCGTAGATGAGCTTCTGACTGCAGATGAGTTTGAACCGATCCGTAAGTATGGTGACGTTTATAGCATACCCGTACCAGAAGAGGATCTACAACGGGGCCACGCTGAGTTTGCTGATTACTATCAGATGGGCAAAGACGCAGTAGACGGGCGTACATTCTTTCAGAATACAAGTACAACCAAAGCCCGTGGTACAGACTTTTCTGGCCCAGACCCAATTACCATCGGTAAGCATACCTTTACCCGTGGTTATGAAGGCCAAGAGCCGGTGTACGACACAGATTTCTCACACAACATTACGATTGTTTATCCAGAGTACGCAGAAGCTGAGGGCATGGCCCTTGGTGGTCTAGCAGTAGCTCGTAAAGGCATTATGACCCCGGAAGGCGAAGACATGGCAAACAATAAATTTCAATTAGACGAAAACAAAGCAGATCTGGACAATGACGGGTCTCTTTCATCTTACGAGAAAACCCGTGCAGAGGCAGTGCAGAAGGCCACCTCTGAGGAAGATGAGCTTGATATGTACCACGGCGGCATGATGGGTCCAGTAGACCCTGTCTCCGGTAACCCAATCCCCGTGGGTTCCTCTGCCGAAGAGGTACGGGACGATATTGATATTAACATATCCCAAGGCGAATACGTTCTGCCTGCAGATGTAGTCAAATGGCATGGCCTGAAACACATCATGGATATGCAAGAAGAGGCAAAGATGGGGCTTATGGCTATGGATACCATGGGCCTTATCCAAGCGGCTGGCGGAGAAACAGCCGAAGACGGCATGTGTCCAATGTGTATGGATGAAGAGTGTGACGGATGCGATGAAGAATACGCAGACGATGCCGAAACACCAGAGGGTGAAGTAGTAGAAGAGGCAGTTGTGGAGGTTTCCGAAGAGGAACCGGAAGTCAACGAAACAGATGATTACAAAGACAGTGATTATTCCAAAAAGACTTCCATGTACGGCATGGTGAAGAAGCCAAAGGTTACCTTCATCGTGTGATTTAGAGGGCCACCTTCACCACAGTGTGAAGCCCCCAAAGGAAAAACTATGAGCAAATATAAACGTAAAGAAGAGTTAGAGGCTGACAGCAAATACTCTGAAGAACTTGAAGCACAGGTATCAGTGGATGCTGAACCTAAAGAGCCAGAAGAGGCTTCTTTTAAAAAGCGGTACGGCGATCTGCGGCGACACACCCAACAGTTGATGTCCCAGAAGGATCAGGAGCTAGAGAAGCTAAAGGAACAGCTTGATAGCGCAGCAAAGGGACAAATTAAGTTTCCCAAGACTGACGATGAAATCGAGGCATGGTCTAAGAAGTACCCGGATGTTTCCAAAATCGTAGACACCATTGCACGGAAACGTGCCAATGAAGCTCTTGAAGAGGGTGAAAAGCGTCTAGGTCATCTCAAAGATCTGGAAACCAAGCTCACCAAAAAAGAGGCGGAACAACAGCTAATGAAGCTGCATCCCGACTTCAATGAGATTAGGCAAGACCCTGCATTCCATGAATGGGTTACAATGCAGCCTCTGTATATTAGCGATGCTCTATACAAGAACAACACAGATGCAATGGCTGCAGCCCGTGCCATCGATTTGTACAAAGCAGATACAGGTAAGCGTAAGTCTTCTTCTAAAAAATCTGCAGCGCAGGCAGTAGGTCGATCAACCTCTGCAGCACCTGCGGCAACAGGCAAAGCTAAGTTTAGCGAAAGCCAAGTAGCTCGTATGTCTGACCGTGAGTATGAAGCCAATGAGGAAGCGATTCTTCAGGCTATGCGAACTGAAGGTGCATTCACCTACGACATGACCGGCGGCGCACGGTAATTAACGGCAGTCCTAGTACATTAACTATTGACAAATTGTGCAATACTTATATGCTAGGACTGTCCCTACTAGGGGCAGGTTATAGTAATAGCTATTTACTACTAATACTAAACGTGCTATAATTATTATATCAAGCAAACTTCTACCTGTCTTATTACATAAGATAGCTACGAGATTGTTTAGATGATCTCTCACAAACCAGAGCCTCTTTTAAAGACTACCTCTTAGTTTGTTACTACCCTCAGAAGAATTAAGAATTTTAGTCTACCAGTGTGGTATGGCCCGTAGATTTGTATCATGGCCTGATACATCTTGTACGCACCCATAACATCAACACTGCCACTTAATAATTCCCTTCTGTCTTGTCTGTCGGCTAGTCCGACCTGCCATTTCACAAGGAGATATTACAATGGCTTTTCCATCAGCGGGTGGGTATACAAACCTCCCAAACGGTAACTTTTCACCAGTTATCTATTCCAAGAAAGTCCAAAAGGCTTTCCGTAACTCTTCTGTAGTAGAAGACATCACTAACACTGACTATGCTGGCGAAATCGCTAACATGGGTGACAGCGTTAAGATCATTAAAGAACCAGAAATCACAATCAACTCTTATGCCCGTGGCACTACGCTTGCGACACAAGACTTGCAAGATGCTGATTTTACTATGATAATTGACCAAAGCAACTATTTTCAGTTCGCTTTAGATGACATTGAAGAAGCCCATTCCCATGTTTCGTTCATGGATTTGGCTACGGATCGTGCTGGTTTCAAACTGCGTGACGCATTTGACCAAGACGTTCTGGGCTACATGTCCGGTTACTCATGGAGCGGTTCTGCATGGGCGGCTCGTACCGCAGCGGCAGGCACAAAAGCAGATGCAGCCGCAGGCAACGACGAATTGCTTGCAGCTAACAAACTGACACAAGGTGCCTTCGGTGGTTCCACTGCAGCTAACTCCATTCCTGTAACTGCAGGTGGCGGTGCTGGTGCTTTGACATCACCTTTGGCTGTTCTGAACCGCATGGCTCGTCTTATGGACGCAGCTAACGTGGACACAGACGGTCGTTGGATCGTTGTTGACCCCGTGTTCAAAGAGATCTTGATGGACGAAGATGCGAAGCTGGTTAACGCCGACTTCGGTGGCGATTCAGAAGTACGCAATGGTCGCCTTCCCGGCACCATCCGTGGCTTCCGTGTATATCAGTCCAACAACCTTCCTTACAAAGGCACAGGCGCTGGTACAAGTGCCTCTGCAGGCTCTGCAACTAACTTTGGTGTTCTGGTCGCAGGCCATGACTCCTCAGTAGCAGTAGCTGACCAAATTGCGAAAACTGAGAGCTTCCGCTCACCAGACACATTCGCAGACATTGTTCGTGGCATGCAGTTGTTCGGTAGAAAAATCCTTCGCCCAGAAGGACTTATCACTGCAAACTACAACTTGGCCTAATGGTTAAGCGGGGGCAGGGCAACTTGCCCCCAACACCCTTCTTTAAGGATCATCCATGCCTAGTACTTACCTAGATTTATGTAACATGGTGCTTCGCCGCATCAATGAGGTAGAGCTGAACGAAAGTGATTTCTTTTCAAGTCGTGGTGTACAAGCTCTAGTAAAAGATAGTGTAAGAAACTCTATCGCTAAAATTAATCAGTCTGAGTTTGAATGGCCCTTTAATTCCGCAACACATACGCAGACACTAGCACAAGGTCAGGTAGAATACTCATGGCCCTCATATCTAAAAAGTGTTGATTGGAACTCTTTTCAGATCGTCAAAAATGATAGCCTTGGTGTTAACTTCACGCACCTAAAAGCTATGAATCGTGATGATTGGTATCGTTTGCACCGTGACAGCGACAACAACGCAGGTAACGCAGGACGAGACGTTCCTCAGAACATATTTGGAAGCCATGGTCAGGGCTTTGGTGTTACACCATCCCCCGATGCCGCATACCAAGTTCGGTTCAATTATTTTTTGAACTACACTGACCTACAGAACCCTTTAGATGTCACTCGCATTCCAGAGACATTCGATCCTGTGATTGTAGAGGGTGCGCTCTATCACATGTACATGTTCAAAGATAACACAGAACAGGCCGGTGCATCCATTCAGTTCTTTGAACGTGGGATGAAAGACTTACAGACCTTGTACATCAATAAGTACGAGTATGTATCTGACACAAGGATTTCATTTTAATGCCTGATGAAATTCAGTCATACAAGGTTGTCTGCTCTGGTGGATTGAACGCTAACGAAAACCATCTGTTTTTGTCAGAGGCTGCATCAGGTGCCGCCACACGTTTAGTTAATTTTGAGCCAAGCCTTTATGGCGGGTATCGTCGCATCCAAGGTTACGATTACCTTGATACCTCTTTTCAGGAAGTGGGTGAAGGCGTAGCTGAAGGTAAGGTTCTTTCTGTAGCAATTTATAAGAATGAACATATTGGCAATCCATACATAATTGCAGCACGCAAGGATTTGGGTGCGAATACATACAGTTTTTATAAGTTTGTTGATCTTGTGGGATGGCAGGCAATCACTACAGGACTTACCCTTAATTATACCAGTGCAGGTCGTACAGTTGATAAGCTAAGACACGCCCAATTTGATTGGGGCAACGGCTCCACTATTTGTTTTGTAGACGGTGTTAATAATGCCATAGTTTTTGATGGTGTAAACTGGCGACAATTAAGCAGTACAGGTACAGGCGGTACTTCTAGTCCCGGTGGCAATCAGGTCGTAGATGCTCCTTCACTTGTAGATGTATTTGAGAACCATTTATTCTTTGGTGGAGATTTAGGGTCTCGTGCAGTTTTATGTCATTCGGCACCACAAGACCCGTATGACTTTACGGCGGCTTCTGGCGGTGGTCAGATCATTCCCGGATTTAACATCGTTCAGTTTAAGCCTTTCCGTGACGATCTATTTGTCTTCGGAACAAATGCTATTAAGAAAGTCTCACCTGATACTACGGCAGGTTTTGTAATTGATCAGGTTACATCCAACGTAGGTTGTATTGCACGGGATAGCGTACAAGAAATTGGCGGGGATCTCATGTTCCTTGCGCCTGATGGTTTTCGTCCTGTGGCCGGGACAAGCCGTATCGGTGATGTTGAGCTAGAGACTGTATCTAAAGCAATCCAAGTGCGCCTTGTTGATATGATTTCTAACTATGACATGGATACCATCAACGGCGTTGTGATCCGTAGTAAGTCTCAGGTGCGGTACTTTGTTGGCGACGATGCATTTAACCCGCAGGATAGTTATGGCATTATTGGTGGTTTAGCTGACCAATCGGGATCAATAAATTGGGAGTTTGGTGAACTTACAGGCATCCGTGCTTCTTGTACTACATCAGATTATATCGGTCGAACAGAGTATGTCCTGCATGGTGACTACGATGGTAAAGTTTATCGGCAGGAAATAGGTACAAGCTTTGCGGGTCGAGACGTACTAGCCGTGTATGCCACTCCATATTTAGACTTTGGCGATACTGAAGTTCGCAAGACTATGCGTAAGGCTAACACCTTCATTCGTGCTGAAGGTCCAGTAGAGTTCTATCTTTCTATGTCTTACGATTGGGGCGACTATAATACTGCCAGACCGTCACCATATTCCCAAGAAAGTAAAGGTGGCCCCGTCCAGTATGCAGGACGCAACATTGAATATAATGCTACAAACATTCTGTATGGCGGTAGCTCAAAGCCCATTATGACCTCTGATATTCAAGGCTCAGGATATTCTGCTAGAGCCACATTAGTAACGGTAGGTCAATCAGAGCCTTATTCTATTCAAGGCATCGTATTTGAATTTTCTATTGCGGGGAGACGATAACCTATGGCTGGTTATACAAGACAATCATTACCTGATATTCAGAATGGTTCGGAGATTACCGCTCCACCGCTTAACGCTGAATTTGACCGGATTACAGCGGCCTTTAGTACATCAGGACATACTCACGACGGCACGGTAGGTAATGCGCCAAAGATTAATCTGGTAACATCTTTGTCAGGTTATCTACCAGAAGTGCATGGCGGTACGGGCGGTAAGAACAACACCTCTGCTACCTCAAACCCCACAATAGCCGACGATACTACACAGGGCTATGTGGTTGGTTCTGTGTGGATTAACACAACGACAAGACGCCGCTACGTTTGCATGAGCAACGCAACAGGCGCAGCTTCATGGCTAGAAATACCTACCATTGATGCCAATAATAATATTCTACCACAGGTAGACAATACGGTTTCAATAGGTTCTGCCACCTACCGCCTAAAGGATGCATACCTTGGTGGCAACATGGATATCGATGGTACGCTTAACGTAGCGACGACATCTATACTATCAGGTGACGTTACTATGGGCGGGAACTTAACCCTGTCTACTGGTACAGCGACTATCCCAACAGCTACAATCAGCGCAGGTAATATTGATAATACAATTATAGGTTCTTCTACACCTGCAGCTATCACTGCTACAGACCTAACGACGACAGGCTCGGCAACGCTACCCACAGTTACACTAGGCCAAGGTACAGGTACAGTTGGTACGCTAAACGGTGTTATCGTTGGTGGCTCCAACCCGCTTGCGGTCACTGGAACAATCATCACTGCGAACAATGGCTTCACAGGTGACCTTACAGGTGATGTTACAGGTAACGTAACGGCAGCATCTGGTACTTCTAATTTCACAAACCTTACTGCATCGGGGATTATAACTGGTAACGTAACAGGTGATCTGACGGGCAACGTAACCTCTGCAGGTACATCCACGTTCAATAACGTAACCATCTCTGGAACATTGAATATGGATGGTGCGACTACGGCTACTATCCAAAACCTTTCTGCACCTGTTAATCCAAATGACGCAGCCCGTAAGACTGACGTTGATACTGCAATTGCTAACCTAGTTGATACCGCACCAAGTACTCTTGATACTCTAAATGAGCTTGCGGCGGCTATTAATGACGATGCTGATTTTAGCACCACAATCACAACTAGCATCTCTACCAAGTTACCTCTAGCAGGTGGTACGATGACAGGCGACATCATCATGGATACGAACAGTATCACATCGATGGCTGATCCTATTAACGCCCAAGACGCTGTCACAAAGAATTATTCAGATACGCAGGATGCTCTAAAGCTAAACCTATCTGGCGGAACTCTGTCAGGTGCGCTTGTTATGGGTAACAACACCATTAGCGGTGTTCCAAATCCCTCCGCAAATGATCAGGTTTCCAACAAAGCGTATGTCGATAGCATTCTAGGCTCTGCTACTTCTGCAGCTTCGTCTGCTTCTGCAGCTTCTACGAGTGAAGGTAACGCACTAAGTTCAGCAAACGATTCAGCGGGCTCTGCAACAGAAGCTGAAGAATGGGCGACAGAGACTTCAACAACAGTCGATGGTACGGAATACTCTGCTAAAGAGTACGCTATTGGTACTCAAATAAGAGGCACAACAGGTTCTGCAAAAGATTGGGCTGCATATACTGGCGGTACGGTAAATGGTACTGAGTATTCGGCAAAGTATTGGTCATCTCAAGCTGAGACTTATGCAACGGATGCAGAGACTAGCTTCAATGATTTTGATTCCCGATATTTAGGCGCAAAGAGTGCTGCCCCTACAGTTAATAACTCTGGAAATACTCTGTCTACAGGAAGCCTGTACTTCAACACATCAGACGGCCAGTTGTATTTATGGACGGGTTCGACATGGACCCAAGCAGCATTCACCGCACAAGGCTTTATGTCTGGGGCCAATAACTTGTCTGATGTGGCAGATGTTGAGCAATCACGAACCAATTTGAATGTAGATGAGGCAGGTACAGCCCTCGCTCTCGCAATCGCTTTAGGATGAGGAAATCATAAATGGCAAGCGTTTTTAAGAATGCGGTTACGGCAGGTGTAGGTACAAACACAACCAGTGTATATACGGTTCCTGCATCAACTACCGCAACAGTTATTGGACTAACTGTTTCAAACATAACAGGGTCCAATGCTACCACAGATGTCCAAGTTACGGACACTTCTGGAGGTACAACAGTCTACCTAGTTAAAGCAGCAAACGTACCTGTAGGTGGTGCGCTGGTTCCTATCGGTGGCGAACAAAAAATAGTTTTAGAAACAGGTGATGTTTTAAAGGTTACAAGCAGTGCTTCTGCAAGCCTAGACGTTACGGTTTCGATCCTAGAGCAATCGTAAGGGGTTAGAGAATGGCATATATTGGTAATCAACCCGCAGCGGTAACAAACGTAGGCGCAGCCGAAATAACAGATGGCTCAATCTCTAACGTCGAGATTAATGCAAATGCTGCCATAGATTTCACAAAGATCGACAGTGCAGACATTACGTTGAATGGGCAATCGGTGACGATCCCAGTAGGCACAACTGCACAACGTCCTGCATCCCCCGCAAACGGTATGCTGCGTTATAATACGACATTGTCAATTTTTGAGGGTTACGAGAACGGGGCATGGAGAGGCTTGGGGACGGAAGGTTCGTCGCAAGTTACAACGCCAGTGCTTTCAGGTTCATCAACAGCCGTAGGCGGCTCAAGTACAGCGGTGACGATCTCTAACTATAACGCTTCTCACATTTATACGATTTCCGTAACTGGCGGGACGTTTACCCGCAGCAGTGGCACAATTACTTGGCTGTTACCTTCGCCTTCTAACACAACAACTTACTACATGACTGTGTTTGCAACAGAGAACAGTATCCGTTCTGCCGATGCGACATGGGATATCAGCGTAAGTTCAGCATCACTAACAGCGGATGCGGGAATTACGATTTCAGATTTTAGTTCAAACTCATCAACAACTGGGTGGTCATTCTAATGAAAAGTACAGCAAATAACGCCACATGGGTGAGCCAAACATTCAAGCAAGAGGCCACAGATAGTAATTGGCTTAAAGCAGACGTTAAGATGGAAGAGGGTTTTTCGCCTATAGCATTGGCTCAAGAAACTCAAACATCTACATCAGTAAAAATTCTACGAGGTCTTAATTCAATTACGACAGGTGATGCAATTCGCCTATATAACTCGACGGATGGAGCGACAGAGACAACGGCTGTACTTGGGGCCAACAGTGTTTCTGATGGTCAGACTGATTTTAACGTAAGCGTTGCGGGCGAGACTCTTTTTATCAACAATTCGTCTACCCCTAATTTTAACACCGTATTTGGTGGCACTGGCAATTTATATGGTGGCTACACACTCTACAATGAAGACGGTACTAAACTATATAGGCTTGGTCGATTTACAGCCGGGATTAGAGCTTTTTCTTTAACAACGCCATACAACCCTTCGGATGGTATGTCGTTTTTAGGGACATCACAGCTTACAGAAAGTACACTGCCCACGCAATCATACGCCGCACAAGTGGGTACTAATTATCATAATTGGGCCTTCAATTATCTTCCCGGTGGCAAGGAAATGGTTGTTTGGTTTTCTGGTGATAGAGAACAGTTTGGTAATTATGAGATCTATACTCTTGCGACACCGTATGACCCTACGACTGCAAGTCTTAAAAAGGCGTATGTCAACGATGACGTTAACAAGTCAATACAACGCATTGCAGGCCAGTTACTTTATGATTGGAGGTATACTATAAGCACTTCTAATGCCGACCATTATCAACGAATTGTTCGTAGTTATGGAATTTCTCAAATTCAGTTTAACGAAGACGGAACAAGAGTATTCATCGGTCGTCATGGTGCAAATGCTAGTCAGCTCATCTCCTATAGTTCTACAACCTTCTACGCACATCATTACTTCCTAAATCTAGCAACGCCCTATGATATTACCAGTGCAAATGGGATATCTGTTGTTAGGGACGACCATGTAGGTACATCCACATCTAATTTTCCACAGGGTGCATTGGTGTCTAACGATGGCGGCACAATTTATTCAGTTTACCGCAATAGTAACGGTTACATGTTTGGACGGGCAATCACTTTATCTGTCGGCGGATGGGGCGGTACTATCGCAACGGATAACAGCAGTGTGAGCTCAATTTCCACAACCACCGCAAGTAGCTATTTTGTAAGTGAATCAAGTAATTGGTCGTATAGTACTGATTATGTTGGCGAAATGAGCCCAACATTTATTCATGGTGGGAAACGTCTTGCTGTCTATAGCGCATCGGCCTATAAGCACTCACTAAACCCTGAGCAGAGCAATATGTGGGCGAACGGATATATCGATCTAGATATTTCGGGGGATAGTCAAACAGCCCCCCCAGAAAGCATCAATACTCCGAATGCGGCAGCACCTACAGCTTCTATCCTTGCAGGGACAAAGAACGATCTAGATAAAATTGGTAAATCGCTTTTGGTCACACCAGACTCCAGTACAACAAGTTTGGTGATGTTTGGTGATGATTTTTATGGTAACGATGCAATTACAACAGGATCACCATTGGTCATTAATGGTGTTGAGGCAACGTCGGGTACTGTCACTAAGACTTCTGACTACATGTCATCCACATTTACTGGATACAAAGGTGGCCCAACTACGGAGCCATCTTTAACCATTATTTCTGAACTTATGCGCAACGTAAATGCTTCTGGTGGAACATTCTCGTCATTTGATGGTAGATATAACATTGGGCCAGAAAACTGGGAAAATCTTGAAACTAGCAATTATGACCACTCAACCCGATTTGCTATAACACCTGACGGTAAAACTTTATACACTAACGCTTATCCAACATATCGTACGACAACAAATGCGCAGTTTGCAAAGCACACTCTATCAACGCCGTTTGATATTGGTACTGCGCAGTATGTAAGTACGACAGGAGCATTCACTGCTAAAGTACCTGTGTCTAATGGCAACAACTCCATAAACAATCCCTTAATGAGTGTTTCGTTTAATGCAGACGGAACTCGTCTAAATGCGATTTCCTCAACTTCCTCGCTTAACACCACACAAATCCAAAGCTACCCATTGACGACCCCATACGACTTGGATTCAGGGGGAACTGCCGATTATGGAGAAAACTGCCGCACGGTTTTAGGCGACAACGGCCAACTTATTATGAAACACACTTGGACCGATGACGGTGCAATCTGTTTCTTTGTTAAAGGCTATAACACCAGTTATTGGATTAATGATAATTACACAACAAGCATATACTGGGCATCTGCATCAACACCCTTTGATGCTCGTACACTTTCTTCAATGACTTATGTAGATGGTGGTACGGGATATACGGCGGATGTTGTTGCGGCGGGAACCTATAACAACGGCTACCGTTTAATGAGAATAGGGTTTGGAGCCACCTCCCAGAGAAAAGTGCGTATCTATTCATTTAAAGGTGACATGTCCTCCGATAGCGATCAAGAGATTTGGAACCATGGCTCTAGTACAACTACTTACGCCAATCAGCCGTTTGGTCTGGCTTATGATAGCGACTCCAACTGGGCTGGTCACCTCTATGGCCTACTTAAATCACCACAATCAGATAAGATTTATCACTTCAAAAACAGCAGCGGCTGTAGGGCAATGCAGTTTACGTTCCCTTGGGGCTTCTTTGAAGATAAATACGTTGTGGATGTTACTTCAGCAGGTTTGGTTATACCGCCATCCAGTGTAACAATAGGCAACCCTACCTTCGATAGCTTGGGTACACCAACGGTGACGGAAGCTGCCGATAAAACAACCTACACCTACCCATCCAAATCAATCGACGTAGAAGCAATGCGCTTGAAGGTTACTGCAAACAGCGGTGCTGATGTGCAGAAGCTAGACGTTGATCTATATAAATAGGAGTGAAACATGCTGATTAGAACCGTTTCCCAACCACAGTATCAGATGACATCATTCCACTATGAATTTGTCCCTGATAAAGTAGAAGGCAGCAAGGCTAAGAAGTCAGAAGCAATCAGTGATGCTACCGTTCAAGTTGGCGGTGTATCCTACGATGCTGATGAAGTCTCTATGGATCGCATGGGGCGAGTAATCACCGCTGCATACGGTCAGGCACTGCAAGCCATTTCAACAGGAACAGACGCTCAGACCGCCGCTTCTGCCTCTCTAGGAACAACTGTTTCATGGAAGTGTGCGGATGATGTTGTGCGAGACGTAACCGTCAGCACTTTGGTTGATGTTTTAGAGGCTGCAAAAGACAATATGGCAACTGTTTGGTTGGGATATGTGCTTGATCCTGCTACTTGATTAGTGTATCATACAGCTTATGAACGATAACGGATCTGAGCATAGGTCGTTCGTCTTAACTCCCCAAAATGTAATGCGATATTGGACGATACTAGAGCCGCATATTGATAGGGCTCTAGTACATGGAACAGGCGAACTGACCTCCTTCGACATCTGCAAATTAGCAGTAAACGAACAGGCCCAAATCTGGGCTACAGTAGATCAGGATGAAAAATTATCCTGCGTAACAGTAACACAGATTATCGTTACTAAAAATACAAAACACCTTCATATTGTTTGCCTAACCTCCGTCGGAAGTACGGTCAGCAAAATGAAGGATCAGTTTCACAATCTAGAAGATTTTGCAAAACAAAATGGCTGTAAATCATTGCAGGTTTGGGGTCGTAAGGGTTGGGAACGTAAGTTGAAACCACTCAAAAGTAGAAGCGGGAATAGCTTTAAGACGCTCTACTACGTTTTTGATCAGGAGTTATAGAATGTTGTTTAATCCAATACTACGCCACCTAAACCCACGAAGTTCAGGCCTTATTGTGTTTAAAGGCGGTGGTGATGCTGCCGCAGCGACTCCTGTAGGGACTTCAGTAAGTACAGGTGCAGGTATACTTGCTGCAGGTAGTACAGATGCTGCGGGTAGTACAGATGCTGCAGGTAGTACAAATACTGAGGGCAACCCACTTGGGTCAATCACTACTGATAACCCGGGTATGGTAGCTGATAGCTTTCCCATAACAGATACTGCGGGTAGTGCAGTTGGGTCAGTCATTACTGATAACGGTGATGGTGCATCAACAGTTTCTGGAGAAAATGGTACTGCAGGTAGCTCATCTGTCGTTGACGGCGGTGTCGGAGCCGGTGGCGGCGGTGGTGGCGGTGGTGGTGGGTCTGCACCACAAATCATTACGCAGCAAATTGATACGTCTAACCTAGCAAAGTCTGCCGCTATGGATACAGGTTTCGCAAACGTAATGCGGGACACGGGCAATATTTTATCTGACACAGGGCAGATCAAAACAGACGTTAACCAAGGCTTTGCCGATGTAGGTGGTCAGCTAACAGGTTTGGGTACACAGATTGGTAACAACCAGACTGCCCTTACAGGTCAGATTGGCGATCTTTCAGGCAACGTAACTGAAGGGTTTGCCAACACTTCTAACGCACTGGATACAGGTTTTGCAGATGTTAATACTAACCTAAATACACAGTTCGATACGCAGAACCAAAACATCACAGATATGTCTGCAAACATTCTAGGCGGTCAAACAAACCTACAAGATTATCTTGAAGGCCTGTCTGGGCGAGCAGATACATACTACGGAGGTTTGTCAGAGGGGCAGTCTAATATTATGGATGGAGTGGGTGGTCTACAAAGCGGCCTAACAGATTTTCGTAAGACTTATGATGACAACACTACAATGGCTAACCAGACCCGTAACCAACTTATTGATCAGGTTGTTGGCGGCTTTAATTCACAAGAACAATCCCGTGCAGAGTACAATACAGCCGCTCAAAAAGAACGTGCCGATATTTCTGCAACACTTGGTCAGCAACAACAGATGGCAGCAAATGCTCCTACGTCCTATGCTCCCGCATTGCGTGATATTTCTGTAGGTAATGCGCCTACAACGGCACAGGCCTCTACGCAGCAAGCGGATGCACGAAATAGAATTACAGCCGTTAAGGGTCTTATTGGAACAGTAGGCCAAAACATGAACCCCGCATTGCGCAGCCAATATGAAACATTAGCTAGTTCGTTTGATTACAGCGGGAGACTTATCCCTGTTTCACAGGACGATGTAGGAAACACAACACAACGTGCATTAGATAATCAAAGTAATCTATTAACTACAACAGTTAACACGCAAAACCAAGTGGTAGACCAAAAGGCGGTAAACGTAGATCAGCTACTAAGCTATATGGACCAGCTAGGGTATGCGGGTAATCAAGGAACAAATCAATTAACCAACAGCGGCCTAATGGGGCCGTCAATTAACACATTCGGGTAATCATGCATCCAAAATCAATCTCTGACCAAGGCCTTAACTTAATCAAGAAGTTTGAAGGCCTGCACAAAGTAGGGCCAGACGGTATGGTAGTTCCATATCGTTGCCCTGCCAATATTCTCACCATTGGCTACGGCCACACTAAAGGTGTTAAGAAGAATATGCGTCTTACAAAGCAAGAGGCAGAAGACCTTTTGCGGCAAGACATGAAGATCTACGAGGCTGATGTTAAGCGTCTGGTCGATGTACCTTTAACCCAGTACCAGTTCGACGCTCTAGTGTCGTTCGTATTCAACCTTGGTAGTGGTGCCTTCGGCGGCTCTACACTTCTAAAAAAACTTAATGCAGGTGATTATTCTGCAGTACCTGCACAATTGATGCGTTGGAACAAAGCACGGGTTGGTGGCAAACTTCAGCCTCTTACCGGTCTCACACGCCGCCGTTCTGCAGAGGCAGCGTTGTTCACATTGGACGCACAGCTACCCAGCGATGACGTGGATGTACCAATGGCACAGAAGCCTGCAGCACAAGACAAGAAACCTCTAGGTAAATCTAAGACGATGGCCGGTGTAGGTATCGCTGGTGCAGCTACTGCACTCAACGAAACTGCAGGACAACTACAGGGCTTAGTGGCGTATGCCGACAGCCTAAAGACCGTTTTCCTACTCTGTGCAATCGCCGGTATCGCTCTGGCTGCATATGCACGGTGGAAGGATCAAAAGGACGGGGTTGATGTTTAGTATCTTCGGTAAAGTGAAGACTTACATCATTGCCACCTTGGCCCTTGCTCTGCCCATTATTTACGTCTTTGGGCAGATTAAAGGACGGGCGAAAGAGAAGAATAAAGTTCTGACTGATGAACTACAGGCGCAACAAAAGGCGGCTGATTTTTATAAGGCGATGTCTGAAAATGAAAGCGACAATCTTACTGATCGCAAGTCTATTACTGACCGGCTGCGCTCAAACGGTTTATAGAACCCAACTCGAAATATATTGCCCACAAATCAAGCAATATGATGACCGGTTCAATGCCCAATTAGCCAATGAATTAGAGAGCCTCCCTGCCGATGCTACGGCAATAGATGAGGCTGTAAAAAACTACATCTACTTGCGAGATCGTATCCGCAGATGTGAAGAAGAAAAGGATAAGATCTGATGGGCGATTTTTGGGCAGATAATTTTGGAGGCGGTAATAGCTTCACTGAAAGCGTAGCTAATGTGTTCACTCCTAACGATGGCGCTTCATATGTAAATGGTACACTGACGTATGACAGCGGTAGTAACGCAGGTCAGGTGGTTCAGCAAAATTCTGGTGGCGGCTACGGCGGCAATGATGACGAGGGCAACGCTATCTACTCTGGTTCCGCAAATAGCACCTCTACTAACTCCAGTAATATCTCTGGTAACAACAACAATGATTTCACACCAAGCGGCATGGCTCCTTCGGGTCTTTCGGCTGCGCTGGGCTATGTAAGCCCAATAGGTATCATCGGGAAGCTTTCTGGGTGGGCTAATAATCTTAACCCCGAAGAAGATATAAAAAACGGTAGCGTTGTTGGTGGTCAGCAAGTTTATACCAACGCAGACGGTTTTGTATATTCCTACAACTTCTTAGGCCTACCATACGAGGTTGTGGTTCAAGGTGATGCTGTCGTTGATAAGCTATCCATTAAGGACGAAGAGACAGGTCTTACCGGCTACGAAACCCTAGCTGCACAAGCCACGGCTAATGGTAATGATGATGAAGCTGCCGCTATTATGCAGGAAGCTGCAGACAACGCACAAGCCGCTGAAGGTGGCGACTCTACCGGACCCTTGTCTGCTGATGGCATAGCTAAGATGATTGTGGATTCTGGTGTGGCTGCGTCCAACGAAGAAATCAAAGCAATGCTTGCAGACCCTAAAGCATTTCTAGATGCAAAGGGCATTAACCTTTCTGACATTATTCCAAACCTAGACCCAGCTACTGCAGGAACACTACTAGATCCTAGTAATCCTAATTACGCCCTAAAGGGTCTTGAGAAGTATCTGCCTCAGACGGTTACCGGTGTTGCACCAGTT
>Ga0098048_1000345_pt1 | contig 23371 bp, 20 predicted proteins | sample 13_taG_FD_75052 | JGI IMG/M metagenome (GOLD analysis project Ga0098048, IMG submission 75052) | Marine viral communities from the Subarctic Pacific Ocean - 13_ETSP_OMZ_AT15268 metaG | ecosystem: Environmental > Aquatic > Marine > Oceanic | place: Pacific Ocean | collected 2015-01-16 | reverse complement strand
GCTTTCATTGTAAATGTTGTTATTGCCTGCAAATTCAGAATAAACAATGCCAAAGGCATAATCATTATCATTAGCAGCACCTTTTTCAAATTTATCCTCAGCGTCCCAAACACCAGCAGCAAAACGATCACCAGCTGTTTTAACAAACTCGCAATAAAGATGCTCGTCGGGCAATTCCTGCGTGGCCCAAGCTATGCCGTTGTTAAAAGAATCGCCGTCTAAATTGGCTTGAGTAAAAGTAGGCTCATCGTTGTTTACAAGAGGATTATATGTCGCATAATTACTCGTCGGCGTATCTTCATAGTCAATATCATTATCTTCATTGCTGCTGCTGATTGCAGCGGTGTCAAAACCACTTGCGGTGAAGTGATTACCGTTGCCGCTTGAGTCATGACCAATGCCGTTGGTTTGGCTGCTGTCAAAGGTCAGGTGGAAACCATTCGTGCCATAAGAACCTGTGTAATCCTGTGGCACCCATACACCGTCTTCGTTGTCCCTGCCAAAATCTTCCTCATCTAAAGCCTGACCATCAACAAAGATAAACTCTGCTAGATAACCATCAAGATTAGAAGACGCTGCGGTAGTTGACTCTGAACCAATCCTAAGTGAGTTAGTGCCACTGGTAAAAATATCGTCTGTTGTTACGGTTGTTGAGATTTGAGTACCATTAACATAAACAGTGGCGGTGTTACTGTTAATGCTGACAACAAAGTGATACCAAGCAGACGAATCCCTGTATACAGCACTGCCAAAGTCAGTAAAGCCTGCGCCTGATTGGCGTGCAGCAAGTTTGTCAGTGCCAGGAAAAGCAGCAAACCAATGGTTGCCGTCGCGCATAACAATAGTCTGTTCAGCCGCTTGTCCAGCTTTTTTAACCCAAAAAGAAAACGTACCAGTAGTGTTTGATGTTGCTGTAGTGCTAAAATCTCTGTGCAGCACGGAATCAGCAGCAAACCGCAAACTCTGCTCAATAGTGTCGCCAAGGTCTGCTGTTGCTGTAGCAGACGCCCAATAATTTGCGTAATCCATTAGGCAATCCCCTGTGTCCAACTCCCCACGAGGATTTCATCGGTTTCAGCTTGATACCAAGGAGCAACAGCTGGAAATGCAGTGGGAGCAGTATAAGTACCAGCTGGATGTTTTAAAACAGCAGGTAAAGCACTAGGAGCAGCAGTATCGCAATAAAGTAATCCAGATGTGCCAATTACTGTTTGAGTGACAGTTGCACTAGAATAATCACCAGTGCCAAGTTCAATAAAGTTGCTTTGAGTAAAATCAATAGCACCCGTTGCTTCTACTTCAGGAGTAACGGATTGAGTGCGGCTAAAGGTGTTAACAGTACCAGTACCAGCTGCTGCAGCTAAAGCTCTAACTTGTGCAGCTGTAAGTTCAATAGCATTTGCAGCACTACCAGTGTTATTACCAAGAATGCTATTTGCAGCTACATTCTGTAATTTAGCGTAGGTAACTGCATCGTCAGCAATTACAGTTGCACCGTCACCAGTAGAAGTTACATCACCACTGTGGTTTGGGTGACTGTAGTTGTTAGCACCATCGGCTACGTTCAACATAGTGCGAACTGCAGCAGGTGCAATCTCCTCTACATCACCAGCTCCTGCAGTATCACGACCAAGTAGACGGTCTGTAGCAGAAACGTCCTGCATTTTGGCGTAGGTGACTGCACCATTATCAATAGTCCATGTAGCACCACTATTGGTAACAGTAATATCACCTTTGTCACTATCTGGAATAGCGGCAATTGCAACATCGTCAACATATTCTTTAGTTGCTGCATGTCCATCAGCAGTAGGAGTAGCAACAGTTACAGTGCTACTAAAATTACCAGTAGAACCAGCGATTTCGCCAGTTGCAGTTACATTGCGGAATCCATCAATATCTTTATTTCCGTCAACTATTACTACTTTTGAAGCAGTAACAGTGCCATCAGTAAAACCGTCAAGTTTGTTGAGATCGGTATGGTCACCAGTATAACCATCAAGGGTATTTAGTTCTGCTGGGGTAGCAGTAATCTGAGTATTAGATGCAGCTGCTAAGACAGGAACTGTGCCAGATTGGTTAGGCAGAGTAATTGTCCGATCAGCAGTTGGATCAGTAACCGTCAGTGTAGTTTCAAAATCGTCAGCAGTTGCACCTTCAAATCTAAGGTTTGACTGGAGCATTAACAAGTCACCAGTCATTGTACCACCGGTACTATCTACCGCTCGGTTCTGACGTTCTTGGCTAGCATACAGGTTTTGCAGCGTGTTATCATTTAAATCCTGTGCTCTAATAGAAGAACCAGGGAAGAACGTAACACGCTCAGTATCAAGATCAGTGTCTCTAAAGATACGGACAGTTACACCTGATTTAGGTGCACCCGTAGATTCTTGAAAAGTAGTTTCAGTAACAGCACTAAATTGGATTTCAGTGGCAGAAGGGAACGTATAGGTATTAGATGCGATGTCTGTAACGTCAGCGTTTGAGGTACGGACCTGAACTTTTACATCATCTTCTTTAATATATGGGAAAGTAAAAGAGAAACGGCGTAGTGTACCGTTTCCATTATGTTCATTTTGTGTAGTTGCCATCAGAAATTAGCATTACTTGTTTACAGAGTCGCGTAAGAACTGCTGTGCTTCAAAGGTTAATGGCGGCTCACCTTTTGCTGCACGTTGGACATTCGCATCGCGAATCCAAGCTTCAGTCTGTAAACGATCACGTGTTGAGAGTCGGTCACGTGCGTCTTTTACAGCTCGATTAAGTTCTTCATCTAGTTCAATATGTATAAACAGGAACTTATCTACAGGTAGCTGTGTGTTGTTATAACCTTGTTTACGGTAATCCTCCAGTTTATCAAGAGAATCAACGTGCTTGTCCATGATACGACGAACAGCCTTAAGGAAGTTCTTTTCTTGTCCTACAAGACGTTTGAGTTCAGAACGTTCAGTATTAGTATATTCAATACCAGTACCAGGATCAGTGCTAAAAGCAGGTTCAGCATTATACTCAACTGCTGTTAAGAACCGGTGCTCAGGACTTTCTTTTTCACTAATAGTAAAACCACGGTTGTAAGTGTTGTTCAAACGAATCAAGAAGGACTCAGTGCCATCCACTTTATCACCATGCAACCAGTCGTAAGAAATAGGCAAGCGTTGTTCTTCAGGGACAAACGTATCAGCAAACTTGTTCTTATTACGGAAGTAACCATCCATAGTACGGTTAAGTTCACGACGCTCAGGCGTCATCAAACGACCCCATTCAGTACGTTGTCCAGCACCAGGAATAAAATCATTCATCATACCTGCTGTCCAACGGTTAATAGCACCCTCGTTACCACTAAACATGTCAAGAGTTGTCTTGAGACTATCCATCATGACCTTCTCTTTTAGGTTAGCACCTAAGAAGAACGAGATCTTTTGACCAATAGTTTCAATACCTTCTTCACCCAGAGTCTCATAGTTATCCAAAGCGTTGACTGCAGTAGCAACCAGGTCAGCAATAGGTCCTAAACCAGCATAGCTAACTTGGTGACCAGTAGGGAAGGTGTAGGTACGTGATTTCCAGTTACCATTCTTCTCTCTAGCACGTTGAACTTTTGGATCCCAGTGACCATCACCAGTAATACGATCATTAATGAATGCGTTGTAAGCACCCATAGTAAAGAAACTAGCAGCAGCAAGTCTACCTTTAGCCTCATGTCGAAGACTGATAAACTTCTGATGAGCTTGTTCAATCGGCAGATCAGTTATACCTTTCTTGCTTAACGCTTCTAGAATCTCTGCATCATCATATTTACTATAAGGTTTAAAAGCATAGTTATAAAGATCATCTCCAAACCCAGCTACCAAAGGAGAAATGGGATTGTACTTTTTAGCAAAGAGAGACAGTGCATTACCGTTGTTACGAGGGAATGTAAAGACGGATCGTAGGATAGGCAAACGACGTGTTAACCACGAGAAACCTTTTGACACACTATTATCGAGCTGCATAGCAACCTCTTTAGTGTCAAAGATAACACGTTTGTCAACAACCCTACCGTTTTCATCAAAGATTTTAGCGGAGGCAATTTTATATGCCTCATCAAACATCTCTTTTTTGTTCAGACCTTCTTTAACAAAATCCTTCAGTTGAATCTTACCATGTACAGCATCAAAGGCATCAAACCTAGCTTGAATATTAGCAAGGTACGCTTGAGCCCAAGCATCATCAGCAGACATTACATTGCTGTTAAACCTCATTACAGGGTGCAGTGCAAAGTCTTGCATAGCTTTAAGCTGTTGGACCAAGATCATTGGACCATCGTTACCCTCTTCCATAGCAGCTTCTGCCATGCTCTCTACAAATGACATACGGTCATCGATTTTAAGAGCAACGTCAGGGCGCATTTCTTGGAATGCCTTAGCTGGTTGAGTAGAAAGTTTGTACAACGTTTCATTGTAAGCTTTCTGTGCTAGTCCAAAGGTTTCAGACATAGCACCATAGGCGTGGTGAGCACGTCGTAAACTGTACATATCACCTGACATAAGTGCACCACTATACATGCCAGTCCACTTTTGCAGCAGACCACCAGTGTTACCAATCTTTGCAGATAGTGGAGTAGAGAATGCACTAAGCTTAGAGTTCATAACGTTAGACCAACCAGCCTGGACAACCATGCTAGGGATCTCAGGTTTACCATCATAGAACGCTTTATGCCAAGTACCCATCAGTTCTTTGTATTCTGCATACAAATTACGTAGGTTAGCTACATTACCATTAGCATAATCGGACTGTTCTAGGAATGGTTTAAGATACGCAGGATTCTCTTCAGCAATCTCACGGAACTTACCAACCATGTCTTTAGCTTCAGCCATGGTATTCTGCAATGCTTGCACTTGAGCTATTTCCTCAGCCTTAAGTGCCCGCTTCATTTCTTCAGGGTTGTTCTTCATCAATGTTTTGAATGAATCCATGCGATCAGGATTTAACATTGTGTTTTTACCAGCCCATTGATTCATACGTTGATGAACCATCAAAACTTCAAAGCGGTCAAACATCTCTTCAAGCAAATGCTTAGCAGAGTCTGCAGACAAGTTTTCCAAAACAGTTTCAGCAGTATCTGATACCTGACCAGCCAGTGAGGTGTCTAAGGTAGCACCTGCAATGTGACGAGCAAGGGTGTACATCTTATTCTCATAGCCTTTAATTGCCTTTTTAAGAGCACTTTGACCAATAGGATCAAGACGTTTTACACCTTCTTCAGTAACTTGTGAGAACTTATCTAGGATCTTAACAAGGAAACCTGGTTCTGCACCGGGTTCCAACAGGGTTTCAGCTACGCTAGTAGCAGTCTTAGTGATGTCTTCATAACTAAGTTTACCATAGTTAGCAATCACTACATCCCAACCATCTGTTTCAGCTAGCTGTTTAGTAGCTTCATCAAGCAGGAATCCTCTAGCCATGTTCTCTGGCTCTAGACCATACTTGAGAGTCACGGAAGAAACAACACTACGCAGACGTCCGTTTTGTGTACCAGCACTACGTGCAACACGTGCCATGTCAGTCATAGCACCAGGGATACCACCGTCGTCAACGGTACGCATAGCTTCATCAGCCATGTCCCAAAGACGGTGTACACCTTTGATTGGCTTAGTGATAGGTGCATCGGGGTCTACTTTAGACAAGTAATAGGCACCAAGATCATCAAGAGCTTTGTTCTTAGCGTCAGCAGCATCTGCCAGCGTGCGCAAATTAGTCTCGTGTACTGTCTCTTTGCTACGGCCAGCCAAGCGATTGAGCATAGAAGACCGCTCGCTACGTGGAAGCCATTTCATAGAGAAGGCTTCTGTTTTAACAACAGCTTTAGTCAAACGTGCAAGAGAACCAATAGCTTCTGTAACAGTACCGAGTGCACCACTTTCCAACCGGTTTTTATGGCGAAAACTATCAGTACCTTCAGCGTCAGAAGTAGCTAGCCAGTTAGGTAGTTTGTTTTGCCAGAACTTTGGCCAGTTCTTTTTCAACATACCAGCTATGTTATGGTCTTCTAATGATTGGTAAGATGTAGAATCTACGTAAGCACCAACACCTTGTGAAAGACCAAAGTCTGAAAGCATTTTAAAAGCAGGGTCATTACCCAATGCTTGTAGTTTTTTAGGTGCAATACCTTTAGCATGGATGTTTTTCAAACCACGCTTAGCACCAAAGAAATAACTAAGAGTAGGAGCAAGCACTGCAGTAGCGTCACGCATGGCGTCCTGCAGTTCACTATTTACATTTGCAGGGCGAGGTACTTGAACCCCAGCCCATTGTAGTTTGTTAATCTCAGAAGTAAACCAATCACCTAGGCCAGCAGAAATGCCCTGTGTGGCCTCTGCAACACCCCGCAAGGGGCTTCCAACCTCTGGGTCCATGATTGTACCCGGTTGGTAACCACCCGGCTCATAGCGCCCAGGCTCGCGTGTAGGACCGATGATCTCATCTTCACGATTAGGTCCGGCTTTAGGACGCAAGCGTGTAGTACCATCAGGATTGACATCTCTGTAGTTAAATGATTCTGTGTCCGTAGACCCAGGGAACGCTTCATCGAAAGTAGGACCATCTGCCGTAGCAGATTTTTCTTTTGGTTCTTCTGTCTTCTCTGCCGTAGCAGTTTCTTCAGCAGGGCTATTGACAACTGTAGGACCTTCAGGGTTGTCTAACTTGTCAAGCTGTGCATCTTTAAACACTTGCTCTCGAAGTTCTTCACGTTCCTTTTCTAGGTCCGCCAGTCTGTCTTCTGCTGAATATTCTTCTAAATCCATTTAAGTTTCCGTAGATTACTGTTTGTAGCCACGTGCACCACTTTCATATTTTTTATTAGAGTTATACCAAGCATTCCAACCCTGCATATTATAGATACGTAATGCTACACGTGCATTAATCATAGGATCCCGAAGATCTTGTTCAGAAATACCCATTTCATCTAGCATAGGTTTATGTGCTTGATAATTAATCTGGAACAAACCAATAGAATATTCATTCCGCATTTGAGGGTCTAAACCAGATTGAACCGTGTCAATACCAACGCGACCATCAGTTTCTAACAACGCAATGCCAGAACCTTTTTTAATCAATTGTGAAGGCCAACCAGCCTGCCTCATGACATCTTCAATTTGCGGACGGTCTATAACTTGTCTTGAACCACCACCTCTGTTCTGACGCACTTGTGCAGCCAGTCGGGGGTTCAGCAACGCTGGGTTTGTCAGCTGTGAGCGGTCACCAAGACCAGCTTTGGCTGCAGAGATACTGTTAAGATAAGCATCTTGTTCAGGGGTGGGTTCTAAGATACCACCATTAAATGTAAGGTTGTCACCATATTTAAACCCAAGCATCATAGCATCTTCATGGTCAGGGTTATCACTATAGATACCTTTTGATGACAGGTATTGGTTAACCTTTGCAAACCGTTCAATACTACGTTGAGGGTCTTGACTTAAGGGTTCAGGAATAGACGTGTCAAAACCAGACACAGCTTGTGCAGCTGCAACCAGTGTTTGATATGGCATACCCGAACCCTGAGCTACTTCCCCAAGTGGGACGCTGTATTGTTGGGGGACACGGATATCTTGGAAACCAGTGCTATTGGTAACACCAGCCCTAAGAGCTTGATGGGGGGATTCAGCATTTAAATAAATATTAGCGAGTGAGGGGGATATACCACCGCTGCCAGAAACATCCTTAAAGACATAATCTAGTACAGCAGGTGCTTTAATTTCTAGAGGGTTGCCTGCACTGTCAACAATACCTTTGGCAGTAACAAGGCTTTGGAAAATTTGTAAAGGAGTTTGAGATGGGTTCCTACGTGCCCATTTACGGACACCATAAGGCAGAACAAAATCTTTGTTAATTGTACCGTCATCATTGTAGTAGGCTCTAGCAGCAGCCTCAATTTGTCCTTTAGGAAAGTAAGAATCAACATTAGCGATATTAGTCTTTCCTTGGTTAGCAGCCACACCTGCTTCCCATTGTTCTTGTTCTTTTTCAGATAAACTAATTTGTCGATTTACCTCAGTAGTGTAACTTAATCTATCACGGAAAAAGTTAGCAAAATCACCATCAGATCCTGGTGCATACAAACCTACTTTTTCACCTGGTTGAAACCCTTTATTCTTCATATACTGATCAACATCAGTAAGGGTGTCAGCATCTAAAAGTGCTTCATCTATAATCTGTCCAGCATCATCAGTATATCTACCCGTAGCAAGTAATTTTTGCCGTGATTTTACATACAATCGTATCATGTGCTGGCGAAGGACAGCATCTTTGGTTGTGATATCTTCACCAGTAATACTTTTGTATTTGTCACCCGAAACATTCCTAATGTCACGTGTAAATCCTGATTTAACTTCAGCATCAGCTTGTTCCCTAGATTTTCGATGCTTCTCTTGGTTTCGAGCAAGGTTCATCAGGTTTTCATCACTACCATAACCAGCACTAATAACCATTCCTGTAGACAGGTCACCAGCAGCTCCAGCGCGTTGCAAGGCAACTAGGTTATCTTCTTTGTTATGTGTCAGCTTGTGGTTCATCTTGACCCACTGATCAATCTGAGGGTCACGTTTACCGGTGTAGTAGATTGCTTTACTTTGAGCTTCTTCAATCTCTTTGAAAGTAACGTCATCACCAGTAGCTTGTTGACGATTAAAGTCAGTGATAGTTTGATCACGCAAACCGTTTTCACGTTCCCAAGCCATTTTCTTGCCTTTCTCACGGTCTAGATGAGCGTCATGATCAGCAGTAAACTTATGTTCTTTCAGTTCAGTTAGTAAAGTTTTACGGTTAAGTAGGCTTTTACCAGGAGCAGACGGATCAGGAGTGTTACCTAAAATACGATAAAGAGTAGGGATCGAGTCGATGACTCCAGATTCAAGTGAGTCCTTGATATAATCACGTAGAATTTCAGTTCTTTTTTCAGGTGGTAATTGATCACCATTACCATTTGTCAACATGCGAGTAGCGTTAATTACATCAGTTAAATTAGCGCTTGCATTGTTTTTAAAATCGGCAGGTTTTCCAGCCATTACCCGCTGCAATCTGTCGTACGAATCCTGCTGATCATCATAATTATTACGTTTGTTCAGAATTTTCTGAGTAGCAGCACGAGCACCGTTTTCACCACCAGCAAAGAACTGTTCAAAGAAATAAGGATTGATGCCTGTTGCACCACGGTCAACAATAAATTGCTTATAAATTTCAGCAGCAGCGGCACCAGTTTGTGACCTGCCTCTAGCACCAGCCGGTGTGAATGTTATAGGACCCACATTAATTTGTGTGGTATTATCACTAGTCATTCTCTCTGACAGAACTGATGGGAACTCAGCCTGCATAGATGCAAGAAATTGCTTAGCAAACTCAAGACGCTCACCATTTGGCAATGTCTTGTATAGCTTAGCTACTTCATAATTTTTTGTACGTTCCCAGGCAGTGGCAGCTCGTTCATCTGCATCTGCAATGCTAGTTTGCAGTAGAGCCATCTGTTGATTGTAGTATTCAGTATTTTGCAGGTCACTAAAGTCCTGATTAAAATACTTCATTTTACCACGTAAACCAGCCTCATCAACTTCAGCCTTTAACTTTTTCTCAGCAAGATCTTGAATTGTTGGAGCAAATGCTACCAGCTTATTGAGGTTTGCGTCTTCGAGAGCAGCACTACGTTGCTGATTCTCATACTGTGTTTGTAGGTTTTCTAGTTCCTGCCTTTCGTTTCGATCAATAGAACGGAAATACTCCTGATCCATCCGTTGTTGCTCTTGGAAAGCACGGGAGATCTGAGGAGTAATGTCTAGTGTTTTTAACGGTTGACCAGCATCTGGTAGTTTAGCAGGAGTAAATCTACGCTGGCCTTCAAATGGTTTCATTGTTGTAATTTAAATCCTCCTGTACCAAATAACGGAGCTGCTGCGTTTAAATTTGGAGCTGTACCAAACTGTTGTGTAGCAATACCACCAAGATCAACTCCTTGACCCACGTCACCTATCTTGCTAAAATCAGTACCAGACGTAGAGTAATCAGGGACTTTAATATCACCTGGGTCTTTACCCTGTCCACCAAGTGCAGTCATAGCTCCACTTACCACAGAACCTGTGATATCCATCCACAACGCATTGTTATTCTGTGTGAAACCAGTAGGACGCTCAGGCATAGTAGGCATCATAGGTGCACGACCAAGTTGAGGTAGGATAGACATGCTCCTACCGATGTTATTCAGTCTGTGCTCAGCAATACGGTTGTCACGCTTGCTCTGCAGATCAAACGAATCAATCAAACCAGTCACCTCACGGGCTTGGATAGCCTCGTTACGACCTTTAATAGCAGCATTAGCTATGTCAAAACGACCAGCTGTAACACCTGTCTGTGCCTTAGCAGCAGCTACACCTTGTGATTTAGCATGGCGTACAGCTCGGTCTTGGTCTTCAAATGCTAGTTGTTGGAACTGTTGGTTAAGTTGTTGTTGCCGTAAGTAGTAAGTTTCAGCTGCATGTTGATTAGTGAAATCAATATCAGCCATGCCTTGTTGGAACTTAGCATTCCACATCTGCTCAGTGTACTGAACATTGGCATTATACTTATCTAAATCACGGTAAAAACCAGCATAGAGCGATTTCTTCTGCGCTCTATACTTTTTCATTGCAGCGCTCTTAGCACGAGCAGCTGCCTTATCACGTTGTGAGTCACCAAAGATACCCTTGGCAGTACCCACAGCCGCCTGCAGACTACCAGCGATAATCGCGGCTGTTCCTGGATCCATAGTTACGCTCTCCTATAATTCTTGTTGGTATATTCTCCTTCCCAAGTCATAGAAATAAGTGTAACTGGCAGGGGATAAGAAGATTTAAGATGTAAATCCACATTAGTATTTCGGTCATAACACGCGACTACGGTTTCATCGACATCACCGATAGCAATATCGTCTGCTAGATAAGAGTCAAACGTCTTTGCTTCATGTGTGGTTGAGAATGTATCTCTATATTTACGACCAAGTTCCATTTGGAAAGTGCCCGTAGAGTTAGTATTCACTTTAAAACGATGGATAATCAAACTGGATTGGACATCAGATCTAGCTGAATCACCCGCACCTTTAACAGGATAGATAACAGGGAACTGTACATCCATTTCATAAGCATAACCTACAAATATACTTTGTGGAGTAATTGTAAGTGTGCATGTAGCAGTAGTAGCCGTGCCAACAGAAGCCTGGATAGTGACCACATCACCTGTGGTATACCCTGAACCAGGGTTTACAATCTGTACTTTAGTCAGGTTACCGTCTACATCCACCACACCAGCTAGCAATAGACCTGTGCCTGTACCACCTGTAGTGCCAAGACCGACGAATTTACCCGTGCTTAGGTTAGAGCCAACAGCAGCATTAGTAACTGCAATCTCGGTTTGCTCATTCCATCGTCCACGCAACGTAACGGTTTGGAAAGTTGCATCAATTGTATTAATGCGAGCAGGAGTACCACCGGCTGATACAATATCAACAGCAAGACCATCAGCACCATCTCCAAGTTGGAATACAGTTAGACCAGTTGCAAAAGTAGTTGCATTTAATTTAGTTTGATCGTAAGTCCAAGGCAGAGTAAACGTGGTAGTATCTGTACCGGCATCATAAGTCATGTCAGCACTAGGAACTTCACGCTTATTATCAAGGTACGTAATAATACCTTGGGTAGCGTTGTTAACTGTTACAGTACCATCGTTCTGTTTTAGTTCCATCTTTTGGATGGTAACGATATTAACGTCAGGATTAGCAGCCGTGTCTAAGTTGCGTATAACGGCCCAGTAGGTGTCTCGAATGATGGTGTGGTAGATCACATCTCCACTCATCCTAAGCTTGAACCAGGCGGACTGTAGGCGTCTCTCCGTGGTGTTATAGTATCGATAGCCAAAGATATCTGGAGTACCAGAAGCCACAGTTAGTACAATAGTATTGTTTTTAGATGTAGCAATCCGGTTAATACCAGTTGGATATAGGTTAGATATAATTTTACTTTGTTCAATAACTTCAGGCTGTCCCTCTCTAGGAGGGTTAGCCATCTCATATAGCCGGGTGTTACTACCTTCATCATTTAGGAATCCAATAGTAGTACCAAGAGAGAAAGGACTAACGTTTTCGTTGTAGTTAAACGACGACACAAAGTTAATCTTAGCTGTCTCAGGTGACAACACATCATTATCAGTAGTCAGCATGAACTGCTCAGTACGACTGAACAGGACAAGACCGGTGTTAACTTCGATAGAGTCGAACAGGGTAGCTGGGTTAGGAGACGCAGCTGACAGGTCGATAGGATCCTTTGCAGTGATAGCTAGTGCAGTCGATACAAAGAAGTTAAAGAAGTCACCAGGGCGACTGAGGATCAAGTTCTGCCTAGACAACAAGCCAAGCCTGTTTCTAAACAGAGTCACATTATTGATTGTATTACCGATGAAAGACGGTGTAGGGTTGGTGAGCGTGTCACCTACTGTACGTTGTGCATACTCTGTAGGACACACAAGGAATGAACCATCACTCTGACGGAACATAATGTGTGGCATCGTGGTGTTATCAATCGTAGTTGCAACACCTGCTTCACGCCACTCTTCCCACGTGCCCTGTCCATCATCACCGTTAGCACCAGCAAACCTCACGTAGTAATCATCTTCAAGGTTACCACTGTTTGCAATACGCAGTCTGTACTCATGCCTAGCCTGGTCAGGCAGCAGGGTAATGTCCTGCACCTCATCGGTGAAGACATTCATGATCTGACGTTCTGGTGTCTCTAGTGAGAACGTAGTTGCATCGTTTAGAGCTGTGATAGTAAAGGTAAGATCCGGGGGATCAGAGTTAGTAGAAGTGTTCAGCTGATCACCAGTCAACGTAATCGTATCACCAACAGCATACCCAAAACCTGGGTCAACAATTGTGATACCAGTGATGTTATTAGCATGGTGTTGAACAGTTACAGTCAGATCTTCACCATCACCGCTAGTGGTAGGTGAGATTGCTGTAGTTGGAACATGGTTGTAATTACCTGTTGTGGTAGGCAGAGCTGAAAGATCAAACGTCGTTACACCAGTACCACTAGAGAAGTAAAGACCGTTACCAATCTTCTTAACACCAAAACCTTCAGCCAGTACCTTAGTTCTCAAATCATCCAGCAATGCCTCAACGGTAGCAGTAGTAGCACCAGTTTGAGCAGAGATAATCTCAATAGTGTTACCACCACGGAGAATGTTAAACTGGTAGATTTGGCTAAATGCTAGAGTAGTGATCTCTACGAAACCCTCAGCAATAGCAGCAGGTTCTACATCAGCAGTCATTGCTGTTACTGTGTCCCTATTGACAAACGCAGTGGTGTCGTTGATAGTTAGGGTTTTAATACGGTCACTATCTGTGTGCTCTAGGTACTCACAGTTAGTGTCAGAAGTAGTAGGAGCAATGGTACCTGCTTCATTCAAGTCATTGATGCTGTGACCAACATCATCATACTTAACATTAAGTTGTTCACCAGCTAAGCCAGTGAAGTAGGTAATCTGTGCACCAGCTGCAAAACCAGTGATAGTAATAACATCACCGTGCTCATAAGCATTAGCAGATGGATCACCCATACGGTTAATCCCAACGAATGAAATTAAACCAGCAGCATTAACAGTAACGTTAACTGTCAATCCAGTAGCAGCACCATCTGTTGTGTTAGTAGTGGCAATGTTAGTTGTAGTGCCAGGTGTGAAACCAGACCCATGATTAGTGACTACAACGTACTCACGTGATTGAACATCAGCATTGTTAGCGTTGTTACGGTAGGTACGCAGTGGTGCATCTATAACACGGAACACATCCACGGTACCACCAGTGCGAACAGAACCAATGTACTGCTCGTTAGGATCACGATAAATGTCAAACCATTTACCCAGGTGTGCATTAGCTCCTGTATCTTCACGTAGAAATTCACATCCTGGACGCTTACCCAGCATCCTGGTGACGTCAGGTAGAGCGTTTACACAATCTTTAACCTGACCCGAAAGTTTAAGTTGGTCAGGTTGTTCTGAGATACCCGCAACATAGCTCGGGATTGTTTGACTAATAGAACTCATCGCTGCAATGCATCAGTAGGAGAGAAAGAATGCCACACAGTTCCATCACGCCAACCCATCATGCTGTAGTCACCCTGGTTGCACTCATATTCCATGCAATATGCTTGGGCTCGGACTTCATTCTGTTGTAGCATCTGGACTAGTTGTGGGTTAGAGACAAGCTGTGCTGCTGCACGGGTTGCTGCTCTGTAGATAACTAGACGTTTAAAAGGTTGGGGTAGATTATCAAACTCTAGAAGGTAGACATAATCAAGATCAATAGTACCGTCATTGTTCAGTAGACCTTTGGCTTTAGTAAACTCGTTAGTGTGCTGCACTTTGTCATACAGCTTACCATCTTTGATAATAACGTTGACATTACGGTTAGCAAAGTCACCTGACATATCAACCTGCAACACATCATCAGTAATTAAGATCTGATCGTTTGCATCAGGGGTCTTGGTGATGTGAGTCTCAGTGTTGAATGACCAGCCCTCACTCTGTACATCTCGGTTACATTCTTGCAACAGTTGGTAGATGTAGGAGATCTCAGGGTTAGCGTAATCAAGTGTAGTAATAGGTGCTTGACCGATCGCTCCCAGCACTTGATTGACTGCGGATAGTTCGGTATCGGTCTTAAATGTGGAAGAAGAAACGGTCATAGTTTTAAAGAAAAAGGGGAGCCATAAGACTCCCCAGTATAATCAGGTGGTGCGGTCGATAGCGGGGCTATCAGCCTCAACACCAGTGTAAGCGAATCGGAGTCCCTGGGTCACAGAGAACACTTCAGAGCGGTTACCGCCCGAGTTGGTAGCACCAGAAAAAGTGCCGCCCTGGGTACGGGCAACGGAGTGGCGGATGGCTTCATCAAAGCCTTCGCACTCTTTGTCACCTGCAGCCAAGGTACCAGTGATAGCACCGTAGTCGTTACCCAGACCAGCGTCAAGGGTTCCAGCTACACCGTTATCACCGGCAGCAGTTGCAGCGTTTGCCATAGTATTAATTGATTAAGATCAGTTAGTTGCGCCTAGTTCGTCACCATTAGCAGCTTTGTCCTGCACACCACCAGACACTGTACGCCCAATCTCTACAGGAGAGGGAGGGTTCAAAGTGAGGCTAGCGATGTGATCACCAGGAAGCATTGCATTAGTTTGAGTGACAATCCGGCTAGTTCCAGGAGTAATAGCCATGTTAATCTCCTAAATCAGGTAGCTTGCAGTTCGATAGCAGCAGCAGGGTTCAGAGTGCCACAGCCCATAGCCATACGGCCGACGACAAGATCGCCTTGGTACATGGTCTTGATGTCAGAACCAGAGGTTTGGATCGAAGGACCCATGGCTTCCACACAAGCGGCAGCATCACGGTAGTAGATCAGACCAGCGTGACTAGAGAAGTCACCACTGTAATCGTTGTTCTCACCTTCGACGGTTGCAACGGTACCAGCCAGGAAAGGCAGGTTGTTGGAACGCTTGATGTCAATACCAGCAATGCTGTACACACCGTTACCAGCCTGCAGGTTAGTACCTTGGCTGTCGCGGTTCAAGATGTTGGTGTCTACTTGTGAGACCAACGCATAATACTGACGAGGGGAGAGGACAGCGGTACGCCCGTTCTTAGGCATATTCTTTTCGTCAAGAATGGAAGCGGCTTCAAAGAAGGCGTCAACCAGGGCTTGAGCGTTGTACTCGTTGTTGTCACCCAGACGGATCACAGAACCACCAGGCTCAGGACCAGGAGCGGCAGAGATAGGATGAGCTTCACGTGCTGCCAGAGCAATCGTACGGAAGATCTTCTTGTCATAAGCCTCAGCCAGAGCGTGACCGATCTTGGCAGAGATTTCACTCCTCAGGGAGTAATGAGCCAGAGTCTCATCGAGGTCATAGACAAATGCGCTGGAGATCAGCAGATCATCCATGACGATGGTCTTCTCAGCCACAGGGATACCACTACCCAGACCAGCTGCGTTATCAGCGGAACCGAGGATAGGCAGACCAGGGGTGTGGTACTCAGCCGACATGCGACCGGTGAAGATAAACTGAGCAGCCTTGCCGTTGCGGAGCTGACGGCTTTGAACGGTGCCCTTAGCGATCGTAGCGCTTTCATACGCCTTGATCATTTCGCCCGTAAAGAGCTTCAGGTAAGTTGCATACTTAGCGTCGTATGCACTAACGGTCTGACCATTGATGGTGACGGTATCACCGAAGCCGGTGCGACCCAGACCAGGGTTACGGTTTACAGAACCGAAAGAAGTACCGCGAACTTCATTGTTCGCAAAAGTAGGTACGTTAAAAGTTGCCATTGTAATGTAGAGAGTGTATGTTTTACAGTCTCTTAGAGCTCTAAGATATTAAGTTGAAAATTTTTTTTGTGGTAAAATTCAACGTCTTACCGAACGTTCGGCAATTGGTTATCCCGTAGGGCCAAAAGCCAAAAGAAGGGAGAGTCCGACTCTGAGGTGCTCTCCCAACGTATCACGCAACAGTGATAGTAAGGGTTTCAGTGTGAGGGGAGTTGTCAGCTTGTGCGTTAGTAGCAACAACCTGAAGGACACAAGAACCACCAGTAGCATTAGCTGCCAGGTTGCACACACGTGCAGTGTTGTCAGTCAACGTAGTAGTGGTAGTGGTGTCAGTCTTAGTCCAAGCATAAGTGGTGGCAACGCCATTCACATTAGCAGGGAAGTTGTTAGCAGTGTAGTCACTGTTAGTGGAGACAGCCAGGGAGGTGTCACCTTCGACATAACCGACACCCAGGTCACGACCGTAGTCAGTCACGGTTGAAACCGGTTGACCAAGGGGATTTTCATCCGTGGGTTCACCACGGGAAGTTTCATAGATTGCAGGTACGCGCATAATTAATTACCAATCAGCAAGAGTATTAGGTTGAACAGCTACACCAATGTTAGCATCTCCAGTATCAACACCGACAAGATTACGGCAGTCAGCTAGCCTTTGTGCTTTACTGCCACTGTCGGGGTTGTCTCCTTCCGCCTGATTACCAGGGATAAAGAGAGGATCATCAGATGCATTGGTCACATATAGAACACGGAAAGTAGCAGGCATGTCATTTGTGCTGCCTTTTCCGAAACGTGATCGAGACATGTTGTTAATAATAGATTTTAATGTGGTCTATTCCCACCGTCTAGACGGCGAAGGGTGTCCCGTAGGGCCAACGCCAATAGGCAGGGGAGGAATTGCACCTCCCCAAAAGTCTACTTGCCAGATTTAATGTAAGTAACGCCGCGATACTTCAGCTTGGCTTGCTTGACAGCAGCCTTTTGCTCTTTAACGCGAGCTTGCAGTTCAACGGTAGGCATTGAATTTCTCCGAAGTACCACACCCCCGTTCCATGGTGTGGCGTCATGCGTCCAACATGAAAGTCTCCTCTAGGAGTACACGTTGCAGGCTATCTCTCAGATACGTATAGTATTGCTGCTCCACAGGATCCCCACCTGGCCATTGGTCAAGTGCGAAGTTCACTGCTTTGTGCATCATGCGGAGAGAGGTGGCTGTAAATTGTAGCTCGTAGATGTTGTCTTCCATGAGGATGAACGTACGTTACTTTAGAATTTGTACTTAACACCGGTCTTGGCACCAACGCCGAGACCTTCAAGCTCCAAGCCTTCAGACGTGATGGCAGAGACTTCACCATAGACGGAGAGTTTCTTAGTCACATCGACACCGAGACCGACTTTGCCAGAGGCAGCACCGACTTGCTCAGCGTCATCCGGGAAGGAGATGGCAGGACCCCCTTGAATGTACCAGCTTGCGCTGTCACCCAGGGAGTTTTCATAGCCCACGTGAGTCTCCAACAAAGCACCTTGGTAGTCCTCACCGGACCAGCCTTGGTTAGCTTCGACGTTCAAGTATGCACCAGCCATAGCAGGCAGGGCGAAAGAAGACAGCGCGAGGGTGGAAAGAGCGATAGTTTTCATAGTAATTAGTTTAAGCTTTCTTTGGTTTCTTTGCAGTTTTTGCGGAGCGTTTGAAGTTAGCAGCCGTAGGTGCTCCAGCAGCCCCAGGCTTCCTCATTTTTTCACCACTGCCAGCAGCGATACGCTTACGCTTGGCGTGGATGTTGGCATACAATCCTTGTTTAGCCATTTAACATTTCCATTTACGTAGGGCTAGAGCCTTCCGGGTGGGCTTACCGTTCTTTTTCATCGGTCCTTTGTTACCTTTCATTCGGGCACAGAAGGACCGCTTACGAGGACCGCCACCTGGTTGGGGAGCTTTCAGGTTTGAACCTGTTTCACGATTATACTTCTCGCGACCTGCTTTTGTCAAGCCGCCAGACCGTGACTTGTGCTTCCCCATCCGTAGACTAACGGATTTAGCCATTATTTTTTAACCGGTTTCATCGGTTTGTTCTTTTTAGGTGGGCGACCCTTTTTGGATCCATAAGTTCCTTTACCTTGAGGCATTACCATACTCCGGGGATAATTTGACCAGTGAGTGCATACGCTCCAAGCGCAGCCATCACGCCGAGCATGGCAAGCCTGCCATTAAGACGCTCGGCGCGTTCGTTATGAGGAATAGAGTTTTCGTCGATGTACATACGTGGTTCGGTGGGCCAGATTTGAGTGTCGTTCATTAACCGATAGCGGGTGAAGTAAGTGCGATAGGTGCAGACTCAGCAGTTGCCAAGTCAAGAGGGAAGTTGTGTGCATTACGCTCGTGCATGACTTCCATACCAAGACCAGCTCGGTTGAGGATGTCAGCCCAGGTGTTGATCACACGACCATCAGCAGCCTGAATAGACTGGTTGAAGTTGAAGCCATTCAAGTTGAATGCCATGGTGCTCACACCAAGTGCAGTGAACCAGATACCCACCACAGGCCAAGCAGCCAGGAAAAAGTGAAGGCTACGTGAGTTATTAAAAGATGCATATTGGAAGATCAAACGACCGAAGTAACCGTGTGCAGCTACGATGTTATACGTCTCTTCTTCTTGCCCAAACTTGTAACCATAGTTCTGTGACTCGCTTTCAGTAGTCTCACGAACCAGAGAAGAAGTAACAAGGCTACCGTGCATGGCGCTAAACAAACTGCCACCAAAAACACCAGCGACCCCAAGCATATGGAAGGGATGCATAAGAATGTTGTGCTCAGCTTGGAATACCAACATGTAGTTGAAGGTACCCGAGATGCCCAACGGCATTCCATCAGAGAAACTACCTTGTCCAAAAGGATAGACAAGGAATACAGCTGTTGCAGCAGCAACTGGTGCGGAGTATGCGACAAAGATCCAGGGCCTCATTCCGAGTCGGTAACTAAGTTCCCATTCGCGTCCCATGTAAGCGAAGACACCGATGAGAAAGTGGAACACCACAAGTTGGTATGGTCCTCCGTTGTAGAGCCACTCATCGAGGGAAGCGGCTTCCCAGATTGAGTAGAGATGTAGTCCGATTGCGTTGCTGGAGGGGACAACCGCTCCAGAGATGATGTTGTTTCCGTACAGGAGTGAGCCTGCGACTGGTTCTCTGATTCCATCGATATCAACTGGGGGTGCTGCAATGAATGCGATGATAAAACAAGTGGTAGCTGCCAGTAGACAAGGTACCATGAGGACACCGAAGTGTCCCACATAGAGCCGGTTCTCAGTGCTGCTAACCCACTGGAGGTAGCGATCCCACAAAGAGGAACGCTTCTGAAGTGCGATAGTAGCTGTCATTGTTTAATTAATAAGTGTTGAGGTCAGAACGATCTAGTTTATTGAAGATGTCCTGACGATAAGCTGGATCAGCGTCATAGCGTGGGTCATTCATAGCTTGAATAACCTCAGCCTGGGACCGGAATACATCAGCAGTTTGTGCAGTACCTTTGCCTGTGAGCATCTCACCTTCCATACCATTCTGGTTTTGGTAAGCTGCCATGAGTCCGTTGACTGCAAGCTGAATAGCATAACGATTACCAGTTGCTACCAACTGATCGAATCCCTCCACAAGTTCAGGAGGGAAGTTTTCGTTAGACCACTGCATGAGTTCTGCGTAGCCTTCTTCTCCACCAACTGAGTTCTGGATGGTGCTGATGTCAGCATCTTCTAGTTCCACAGCGGCGGGGTTGTAGTCTGCATTAAGGAATGCTTTGGCAACCTCTTGTGAGTCCATCTCTGCGAACTGAGCCATCAGCTCATCAGGGTTCTCAGCATTCAGGACATCATTGACTAGGCTAGATACAGGATCTTGCTCAGCCTCAGGCTCAGCCTCTGGTGCCTCTTGCTCAGTACGAGCTTCGGGGTCACCGAGTTTCTTCTGCAGTTCAATGTAGGCTTGCTCTAGGTCTTCAGCAGACTTGAACTTACCTGCAAAGGTTGCTTGTTCCTCTTGGAACGCCTGTTCTCCAACCTGAATAGCTTCTTGCTCTGATTCTGTGAACTCAGGTGCATTCACATCTGTAGGATCATAATTAAGAGTTGCCATTATCTTTCACTCCTTTGGCGTGGACTACGTTTAGTTTACCCAGCCCTACGCTAGTAACATAGTTAGGACTGCGACCCACCAACGGCTTACCCAGTTTATCTTTGGGAGCATACTTGTTGATTGGGATTTCTTCTTCAGTTTTTTCGACCTGTGTTTCTACAGGTTCAACTGGTTTAGCCTGCGCCTTGCGGCGGCGGGGCTTCTTCGGTTCCGTCATTTAACTCAGGATTTAGGGCGGGATTTTTACTTGGGTCATTTCCAGGAGCGCTTGCCAGTTGACCAACCTGCTTCACAACTTCCATGTTAGCTTGTTGATTCATCGCTTGCTCTTGCTCAGCTTGCAGCTGCTCTTGAGACTTGATGAGGTTCAGCGTGTCAATACCTTGTGCAGCAGCGAGTCGTTTGATGTACTCACTGGGATCAATGTACTGCATGATAGCCTGTGGTCCCATCGTTTGTGCGATGGTCATCAGGAATTGTGTAAGAGATTCTCGATCTTGTCCACGTCCTAGTGCATTCACACCAGCAACGATAGACGGACGGACCAGATCACGTGGTATCTTAGGGATCTGACCCGACCGTTGTAGTACTAGCAGCGTCCTGTTTAAATAAGGGATGAGGAATTCAATTGTAAGCAACGAGAAGATACCTCCTAACTGTTGCTCAAGTTCAAGCTGTGTAAGCCTGACTTCCTCAGCTGTTGTACGTTCTGACTGTCGGATGTTAAGCACCAGGAATGCATCACTGATTCGTTGTGCCATTGTCTGTGCCATCTGTGCAGCAGTAGCGAAGTCCGCTTGCTTACCCACAGTGACAGCCTGCACATCCTCTGGACGTCCTTGTACAATAGCACCGTTTCCTGCCTTGGCTAGAGTCTGAGGCTTGGTTGTCGATGATGGTGACACCAAGAACACTACCTTAGCAGCAACTGCTGACCCTTCAACCAGGGCTTGTGACAGTGCTTCAAGTGATTTGAGATCACCGAGGTACTCCTCTACTCTGCCACGACCATAGTCTTCGCCGTCAACAGTGTTGAATCTGAGGACCAAAAATGGACTAGCATTCTTAGGGGCTGTGCTTTTGGTACCAGGGATCACCTTATCAAAGGCTTCCTGATGCCAGTTCCAGCGACCGTTCTTACTATCCAGATGGACATAGGTGTACACCTCAACCTCCTGGTCCTTTGTGCCTTCGCGTCCTACGTGATTAGGAAGTGGTTCCTTCAGCACATCGCCAAGAACCTCACGACTAATTTTTTCTTTAGTTACAATCTCGATCACGTTACCATTACCATCACGGTTGACAACGTATCGATTCAGTGGGTAATGTTTCAACCCTTCTTTACCCATGTAGATCAGTGCATTACCACCGACAATGAGATGTCGTACAGCTTCATGTACAACCACACGATCACTTGACGCATTGATGTAATCCATGATCATCCTTTCTACTTTAGAGAAAGAGAGATCAAGTTCACTTCTAATCTGTGGGTCAAGTTCTTCACCCAGCTTGTCATCCCTAACCTGTAGTTTAAAGAACGTGGTTTGGGGAGGGAGCAAGGCAAGCATCAGCTTAGCTGCCAGCGTTGTGACAGCTTTAGAACCAACTGCTTGCCATGGTGTAGTAAGAGACTTGCGGTCTTGTGATTCGTCTTGTCGGATAAGGTAAGGCAGAGTCAAACGTGAGCATTCAACTGCCATGTCAAGATAATTATCTCGACGTGAACGCAGTTTATCATACCGTTCCTTTGCTTTCATTATGCTAGACCACCCATGCCACCTGTACGGCTACCTGCAGCACCACCCATGCCAAGTGGGTTAGAGAACTGATAGGTGCCTTTGGATACTGCACGCTTAGATTCAGTCTTGGAAACTGAAGACCTAAACTTAGGTTTGTAGTCAGAACCACGTAAAGCTTTGTTTGCTTTTGGTGGTCCCTGTGCAATCTGTGCCATCAACTGTTGTTGACGCTCAGCCATGCGTTGCTGTGCTAGGTTAGCCTGGTATGAAGCATCAGCTGAAGCTTTCTGTGCACTAAATGCACTAGCAAAGTTTTGAAATGCACGACCGGGGCGAGAGGCACGGGCTACGTTGTTCGCTGAGGCGGCAGAACCACCCATGGCAATGACTTGGTTATAAAAGTTTTGATTAAATGCCATCTTGTTCTAATCGATTGAGTAACCACTCCACTACGGAGCGTTGTCCAGATCGATACATGATAGTTGAGATGCTATCACCTGGACCTGGGTTTGTGGGTGGAAAGTTTTCTTCCATCTCTGCTAAGATAGACTTGACGGACATGCCGTAAGTCTCAAGCGTATTGAGGGAGATTGACATTGGAATGTTCAAAGAATGCCGGCATACGTGCCGACCTGGTGTTAGAAAAGCCCTCTGCGATACCCTTTTCAAAAAGTGAATCGCTCTGTGAGTGCCAAAAATTTTTCGCTAAAAACTTATCGGTGTTTTCAGCTTGTAGAGGCTGGAAAACCCAGTCTACAGTTGCTTTTCTCAGTTTGTTGAGAGACTTAGAAGGATTAAGACCCAGCTCACGGCATACAAGAGAATTCGTAGCAACATGAATCTGTTCATCACGGCTAATATCTGCGGAAATCGTCCTCAGGCCAGCATCTCCGGCATAGCGAAAGAATGGGAGCAAACAGAAGAAAACACTACGTTCGGCTACCATAGCCTTGACAATTGTGTGGTCTTCATGCTCTTCCCATGCTTTTCTCAGGATCTGTGCCTCTCGTTCTGCTTTTTCATCAGTACCGAGTGCATTTACAGCATAGTTCAGAGCCAAATCATGGTTTTCTTCATCCTTGATGTTCATTTCTAGGATCTGACGTGCTGCATCAGGGATCTCACCTTTTAATGAG
>Ga0098048_1000344_pt1 | contig 23382 bp, 31 predicted proteins | sample 13_taG_FD_75052 | JGI IMG/M metagenome (GOLD analysis project Ga0098048, IMG submission 75052) | Marine viral communities from the Subarctic Pacific Ocean - 13_ETSP_OMZ_AT15268 metaG | ecosystem: Environmental > Aquatic > Marine > Oceanic | place: Pacific Ocean | collected 2015-01-16 | reverse complement strand
TTGTTGCTGTTGTTGTTGTGGCAGGATTACCCGCACTAGCAACTGTTCCTACTAAAACTCTTTTTACTACTATACTTAATGTTTGCCCGTCTGGTACACCTTGTATAAGCACCTGATCACCGTCAATAGTTTCTACAAATATATTACCTGTTCCACCAACATTTAAAATAGCTCCCTTAGCTTGAGCTTGATTAGCGTCGTATATTTTATATCCTTGCACTGCAGTGGTTGTAAAAATATTAGCTGATAACGTTAGTTGAGTATCACTATCAACAGAAACTACAGTAGCTACAGTGGGCATAAACGGTGAAGTTATAACTGGCTTCATAGCATAAACTACTTGACCAACTTGAACACCTTGGTTTGTAATATTTCCATCAGCGTCTACAACTTGTAAAAATTTAGCAGCAGTATCTACAAGTTTATCTGCAGATACACTTGTTGTATTACCAGATGTTCTCACTACTGGTCCCGGAATATTTATAGTATCACTTAGTGCTACCGGGATTGCGCTAGTATACGAGCTTGAATTTATTATCATGATTTACTTTTTTATTGTGGAACTTCTTCCGTTGTTGCTTCTTCAGCAGGTGCTTCTTCTCCACCCTCTGGACAATTAGCTTCTTTATATTGTTTAAAATCATCAGCAGAATATCCAGCATCACTTGCTATTTCATGATCAAACTCTGGTGAACATGGATCCATATTAGGTTCTGATCCTAATCCAGGATGTCCTTCTTCATGAGCATTTAATGGAGATCTAGATGATCTTCTTTCTGGACCCATAGGTTGATTAGCTGCTTGAGTATTATCTTCTTCTCTCTGCGCGTCTACTTGTTCTGGATCTTTTTTTGTTGAATGCTTTTCTGCTTTATGTTTTGCTTTTTGTTCGTCTGACATATCTCTATGTTTTACACCATCTGCATTTTTCATGTTCAGTGGTGAAACTCTATTAAACGGATTCTTCGCGTTTAATGGAGAACTTTTTCTTGATAGTGGATTTCCTCCTTGTCTATAGGCCATAATTATTATCCTTTTGCTAGTTGTGTTATAGGACCGCCTTTATAAATTGGGTCCATTAATTTTAATTTCATTCCATGACTTCCAGAGCTACTTCCTAGCCCATGAGGTCTTCCTTCTTGGTCTAGTGGTCCATCCCATATTTGAGATTCCCCAACTATACCTACAGAATTATTTCTAGAAGCATGTGTGTGAGACTTGTCTTCTATCATTTTAAGTGGTGATTTGTGTTTTTTCATAATTGTTTTTATTTATACTAAGTCGTTTTCTCCTGGTAAAGCTCTATCAAATGATCCTTCGATTTCATTACCAAACATTTCTTGAGCTGCTATTTGAGTATTAGGATCAAATGTAGGTTTCATCAATGGATCTCCTCCTTGTTGAACAACGTTATCTCCTACATCCCCTGTTACATTGGTTTGATAAGCACTTTCTCCAACTTCCTCAACACCTGCTTCTCCTCCTCCTGTTCCTAAATCTTTAATAGCATTACTTATCTGACTTACTTTTGAGTTTATACTACCTACAGTGTTTTTTACATTACCCATAGTTTGTTGAAGTTGGGTTATACCCAGTTTTTTTCTTAATCTACCTTTGATAGCTTTTCCTAAAAATCCCATATTTAACGGTTTTTATCTTTATTTACATTATAAATAGCGTGGGTTAAAACTTTATCGGTATAAGAATCACCAGCTATTAATTTATTTCTACGCTCACTTGTAGGTATATCATCATGACCTAACATTATTCTATACATTCTACTGATAAGTTGTTTACCTTTAAATGAGACTTTATATATATTATATTTTTGTGTGGTTCTATTTCTATACCTCCACACTTGAACCCAATCATTTTGTAATAATTTACTCCATCTTCTGTTATTCCAACTAAAAGAATATACACCTATTTCAAAATCTTTCTTTGTAAATAAATCTATACAGTCTAAATAAATTAATAATTCTAATTCAGCATCAGTTAAGCCGTTGTTTTTACAAGCCCATTTGCGTATTATACGGTAATGTTTTAGCAAATTCAGATCTTTTAAATCTGATGCTTCTAGCTTTTTCATAAAACAACGACCACATTTTCTTGTCTGATGACTTGATATGGTTCTTTTTCTATTTCTATTCTATGAGCAGCAGCTTTATCAAAATAAATTGTATCATCTTGTTTAACAGCCACTACTGAGTCTCCAACTTTAATAACCTTAGCTTTTTGAAAACGAACATCTTCTCTTTGCTTTTCAGTTAAAATTAAACCACCTTTGGTTTCTTGATTTGACTCTTCTATTTTTTTTATAATTAAGTTATTTCCTATCGCCCTCATGTAATCTAATATTATTAATTATACAATCAGTTGATAAAATTGTTGTTGCTACAGAAGCCGCGTTTAGCAACGCGCTTTTTGTTACTAATAACGGATCTATTATTCCGTTATCAATCATATTTACCATATCACCTGTAACCACATTAATTCCAAAACCATCTTTAGAAGGTATTGTTATCTTTTCAATCCCAGCGTTTTCTAAAATAGTTTTGTAGGGTGAAAGTATAGCTTTCATTAAAACAACTTCTCCTTCATTATCTTCTTTACTATTTAACGCAGCATTTAATAATGCAATTCCACCACCAGGAACTATACCTTCTTTTATCGCGGCTTTAGTAGCACAGATAGCGTCTTCAACTCTATCGCTTTTTTCTTTTAATTCAATTTCTGAATTAGCACCTACTTTAACCACGGCTACTTTAGCAGCTAATAACGCAAGTCTTTTTTCATGTGCTAGTTTAAACCCAGGTATTTTTTCTACAGCTTGTTTTTGTTGAATTTCTTCAATTAAATCTTTAACTGCTTCTGGAGTTTTTTCTACTTGTATTATAGTATTTTCTTTATTACTAGTTACTTTCTTTGCCTTTCCTAAATGACTAGGATCTATTAAATCCATATCGTCACCTAGATCTTCATTTATAACTGTAGCGCCTGTCATTAAGGCTAAATCGTTTAGTTTTTCTTTTTTAGTAAAACCATACGTAGGAGCGTCTACTATGCAGACTTTTATATTGCCCTTCATTTTATTCATAGCTAAAGCAGCTAAAACTTGAGGTTCTACATCTGCAATTATAAATAAAGGTTTATTTTGTTTTATAACATATTCTAATACACCTTGTATTTTTCTTATGTTTTCTATTTTAGATTCTACAACTAAAATTAGTGGATTTTTTAACTCAGCAGTACCTTTTGTTTTATCTGTAACAAAATGTAAACTTTTTATTGGTTTATCATACTGCATACCATCTATAATTTCTACAGAAGACTCTAGTTCTTTTGATTCTTCCATTATTACAACACCTGTTTTATCAACGCTTTTAAATGCTCCTCCAATTAGTTCGCCTAATTCTTTGTCATTATTTGCTGATATAGTTGCAACCTGGTCTATCATATCACCTGTTACTTCAATACTTATATCATCTAAGTATTTTACCACTTTTTTAACAGCTGAGTTTATACCTTGTTTTAAATCTCTGGTATTAATATTTTTTTTGCTAGCTTCTCTTAGTATAGCATTTGCTAATACCGTTGCTGTAGTAGTACCGTCACCAGCTTCTTCTACAGTTTTTCTAGCAGCTTCTTTTATAAGTGTTGCACCCATGTTTTCAACAGCGTCGAATAACACTATTGAGTTAGCAACAGTTACACCATCTTTTGTAATGATTGGTTTTCCTTGATCATCTTCCAGGATAACACACTTGCCGCTAGCTCCTAATGTGGAGCTAACAGCTTTAGTGAGTTTTTCTATCCCTTTAAATATTTGATCTTTTGCATCTTTACCGAAGTTAAGATGTTTCACAAGTTTATTGGACATAATTTAATTGTATTTAATTTTATTTAAAGGTTTTCACGACTTTTGGTCCTTTCAAGAAATCTACTTTCTTAGCATAGTGTTCTACTGATCCATCAATAGCTTGTTCTGCTCCTTCAAGAGTTTCTCTTCTGGTCACGTCGATCCAAGTATCTTTGTCTTCTGGACTCTGGTACTCGGTTTGATAAAATCCATTTGGTAATTGTACTATTCTCCAGTGTTTTTTCTCTGAAAGATGTTTCCAAAAATTAACAGTTTTATCGTCGGTTTGTGGTTGACTATTCCACGTATTAGTCTTGTAATAAAAATACGTCATTGGTTTAGGTATTAAAATTGGTTAATAAAAATTGTTTTAGCTAATTCCAATAGTTGAGAATACAATTTCTCCACCAGCTTTAGAAGCTACAAGCGTACTTTGCTTAGATCTAAATACAGAACCTGCAAGCGCTGGATTTTTAGGATTAGAAGCGGTTTGAGAACTAGCAACTGAATTAGCTGGTTCAACCATAAGTGTTAAAGCTTGACCTGGTGCAGGGTAAGATACCATGTTCCAAGGTAATTCTTGAGCTTTAGTAATAGCTCCCCAAAATGCTCTTACTACGTTTGGTGCTGAAGCTACATTAAAACCAGCAGTAGTAGCTGGAGTTGTTAAAGTAGCAACTTTACCTGATTTGTAAGTAATAGCTACTGTAGTAGCGGAGTTACCATTGTTTCCAGTTGCAACAACCGCTACAACGTCGTCTATATTAACAGGTGTTACTACACCGCCAATAAGAATGTTTAAAAATTTGTTTGCCATTTTATATATGTTTAAATGGTTAAGGTCTACTATTAGTTTCTTTAAGTGTATTAGGTAAGGTAAACCTAAAAAATACCTTCTACACCTTATATGTTATTATTACCTGTTTTTCTTGATTTTTACTTTATTTTTCTAAAGCAGCTAATCTTCTTTCTAAATCTTCGTTCTTTTGAGCTAATTCTTTAACCGCTTTCATTAAGTATGGTACCATCTCCATTGGGTGGAATCCATATCTAGCATCTTGTCCTTCACCATTTAATTGATATACTTCTGGGAAGTTTTCTGTTTCGTATTGAGCTATAAATCCTTTTACTTTAGCAGCTCCTTTATCACCTATCGCTGCTTTAAAATCAAATTTCTTAGGAGTTAATGCTAAGAATTTAGGTAACACATCTTCGCTCCAATCAACTATGTTTTTCTTTAGTCTTATATCAGAACTTGATGTTGAGTAAGTAACAGCTGTATTAGTTGCGTTATATCCAATGTAACCAATTATATTACTAGTACTTCCACGATAGAAATTCATATATCTACCATACAGAGATCCATAATTTATCATTTGGAACATATTAGCTCCTTGTCCAGTGTTAGTGTTTCTAAACTGAGCAACACCATCAAAATAACTTCCACCAGTATCACTAGTTGTAATAATTAAACCTTGAGTAGCTCCAGCAGTTTGAGAACCGTATCTAAAGTAATAAGTACTACCTGTGCTTGTACCTGCACTACCAAATCCATAATATCCAGCAGCTCCAACACCTGATCCGTGTGTGTAGAATTTAACAGAGTTGTTATAATATAAAGTTACAGAGCTGTCATCGTTACATATAATACTGTTTTCACCAGATTTAGCTTGTATATATATATTACTACCATCATCATTATCAACATTATTTCTTATATACAAATGACCTGTGTCGTTGTCTATATAACTTCTACCGCTTGAATGATAAATCTCTAAATCTTGACTATTACCTATTTGAATTTTATCACTATCTTGTAATCTTAAATTGTTGTTCAAGGTAACAATACCTGAAACCCCTAAAGTTCCTGGAATATCAACACCACCTGTGGTAATACCAATAACATTATAAACTGAATCATCAGGACAATTATATCTTATATATCTTTCTCCGCAGTTACCTACTCCAGCGCCGTTTAATATTATACTTCCAGTAATAGCTATACCATCATTGTTTGTTTGCAACGCGGGTAAGTCGTTGTGAAACAACTCTACACCTGCATTTTCAGTTAAAGTAATCCATCTTTCACCACTTCCATAAGTTTGAAAAAACATATTAGTAGCTGCCCTAATATATAAGTTCCCCGTACCTACTTCATCTATAAAAGAATTTGCTCCTTGATGATAAATTTGTAAATCTTGTGAAGCACCAAACTTTAATTTTCCACCATCTCCATCAATTGCCATTAATAAATCTTTACTTGCAACTAATGATTCTATACCACCATCTATTCTGAAGTATTGAGTAGTACCTCCTGACCCGTCATCAGATTCAAATGATATATCACCAGTATCTTGTCTTTGTCTAATAGTAAAGTTACCTGTATAATTTTCTATGTAAGAATCAGCACTATTGTGGTATATTTGTACATCTAAAGAATCTCCAAAAAGTGCTTTTACATTATCCGTATGCACTGAATCTTTACTAAATTTTACTCTATGATTTGCACCATCTACTTGAAAATATGTAGCTAAACCTCCAGTGCTATCATCACTTTCAAAAATAATATTACTATTATTAGCTCTTTGACTAATATAAAGATTACCAACTTCATTAGCTATAACAGATTCCGTACCGCTGTGAGAAAGGTGTAAATCTCCTGAGTTTCCAAATCTAGCTGCAATACCGTCATTAAAGTACATTCCCAAATCAGCTGATACAAGTAAATACTCACCACTACCATCTATTCTAAAATATTCAGTTAAACCACCTAAACCATCATCAGATTTAAAGGTTATGTCTTTAGCATCTGCTTTTTGCAAAAAGAGTAAATCACCAACGTGATTTTGAATCACTGAGTCTCCACTGCTATTATGATATATTTCTAAATCATCACCCGTACCCCAATAACTAACAACATCATCTCCATGTTTAGTAGTTCCAGTCATTGTTCCGCCAGCGAGTGGTAAATAAGCTCCACCTGTTGCTGGCGCAGCACCTATATCAGATAATACTTGAGCGCCTGTTCTGTATCCAACTTTGTTAGCGCCTGATGCGCACAAAAATTTATCAGGATCAGCAGTTGCGTTATTTATTGTTGTTATAGTAAGTTCGTCACCAACTGTAACATCACCTGCAAAAGTAGCATTTTGATTTGTGTCTAAAGTCAATGCTGCTGTTGGTGAACTTGTTGCGTTTGTTTGAAATTCTATAATCTGGTCTGCTCTTAAAATTGCTCTATCACTACCATAGGTTAAAAGACCTTTTCCACCACCCCATTGTAAAGTACCTGCAAAAGCTGCGTTACCATCTTGTGTAAAAGCTAAAGCGTCAACTGGAGAGCCTGTATTTTCTGATTTGATTATAAACTTATTATCGTTTCCGCTACCACTACCTTCGTAATAAAGTCTCCACCCAACATTATCACCACTCCCTCCATTACCTATGTATATCGCAGCGTCAGCAGATGCCAATCCATCTCCACCGATATATAGATAATCTGTAGCTTGTGCTTCTGTAGTTCCATTTGCTAAAACTAAATGAGAACCATTAATTGTAACATCACCTGTAAAAGTTGCGTTACCATTTTCAATAAGACTTAAGCTACCTCCTAAATCTAATACGGAAGCGGCATTACCACCTGTGTTGCTAATATAAAAACTATCGGTTGCGTTTGCGTTTTCAAGTTGAATTCTTGCACTACCTTTTAGTTTTAAAACATCACTACTACTTCCTTCACCATCTATAATTAAACTACCGGTCATTGTACCACCAGTTAAAGGTAAATAAGGTCCACCTGTAGTTGGTGTACCACCGTTAATATTATCTACCCAAATATTAGCATATCTTAAACTTGTTGAACCTAAATCAATAGCTGAATCTGATAGTGGTTTTGCATTTTGACAAATAAATATTGTATCTGCAGTGTCTTCTGTGAATCTCAAGAATTCAGCACCACCAACAAAAAACCTTAATCTATCATCAACATCTTCTCCAATATATGTATGAGAACCACCTCCAAAATATAATTTTTTACCTACTGCAATATTCACGTTTCCTGCAAATGTACTAGTAGATGCAGCGTTACCAACTGCTATTCCAGTATTAAAGTGTGCCCAACCAGAATCTGACATGTCTAGTCTAAGAGCATTTACTGCGCTACCATCATCATTACCTGAAAAATAAATATCTGCATTTTCCGCTGGACTATTTATATAGAAATTACCACCTGATCTAAAAAATTTACCAAATATACCTCCTGAAACTTTTAAATGTATTTCTGCAGTAGCTGAGTCTAAAATTACTTCACCCGCAGAATCTAATAATATATCATCTACAGCAGCAATAGTAAAATCACCACCACCACTCTCTGTAAGTGTTGCGGCATTTGAACCATCTGCTGTTATAGATATAGAACCTGCATCAACAGTTAGGTTCGCGTTTATTGTAGCAGCACCATTAGAGTAAAACGTTCCTTGATTATATAAATCATAACTACCATGAACTGAAGTTGTTCCTACTGCTAATTTAGCTGTAACTGCAACATCACTAGAAAATAAAGCATCTTGTGATGTATCTATTGTTAAAGCCGTTGCACCATTGGAATTGATTATAAAAGGATGGCTTGAAAAAGTTCCAATATGAGCATTTGAATCTTGTGCAAACGCTTTTAAAGTTGTTGTTTGTGATGTATCTGTTATAGTTAAAGTTGGACTACTAGCAGAAGTCATAGTAATATCCCCTGCAAAAGTAGAGTCATCTGAACTAAACGTGATTGGTCCATCGGCAATTGTTTCTGAAGTTCCAGACCCATCCCATTTAACTACTTTTTGTCCTGTACCAGCACCTGATATAACAGATGTGTTATCTATTTTTTGCCACGCAGCACCTCCAGTTAAATTACTATTGTAAACAACCCAGTCACCTGTATGCCATGAATCTGGTTCAGTACCTGTGCCGTTTGGAGTAGCAGCTCCATTAGCGCTACAAATATAATAATAACCATCTTGTTTTGTTACAGTATTTAAATTAGGATTACCATAACCAGAATTTAAACTAACATCTGGATCCCATGTTCCTCTAAAAGTTGTAGAACCAGTTATACTAGTATCTACATATGCTTTAATACTTTGCTGTGTAGCTAGCGCTGTAGCACTATCACTACTCATTGTGTCTTCGTCTAAGATTGTTGTAACCGTAGCACCACCACCTATTTTAATCCCATTATTATTAGCTAATAATCTTTGACCACCACCAGTTACTAATTGAATAGAATCAGCTGTGTTAAATCCAAAGTAAGTATTTCCATCATTTACGTGATAAATATAACTAGGCATGTTTAAAGTTTGCGTGAAATGCACACCACTATTTGTAATATTTACTTGCTCAGCCCCACCAACATAAAACTTAAGATTACTATCACTTTCTTCTTCTATATAAGTATGACCACCAGCACCATCTAATAATAATTTTCTACCTTGTGGTATAAAGAAATCTGTTGATCCTACTACACCAACATCACCACTAATACTAAATCTATCACTACCACCTGTGTGTACTATAAAAGTATTAGCACCGCTGAAACCAAACTGAGTATCACTATCACCATCATGAATAAGATAATTAGGTATAGTTAAACTACCTGCAAAAGTTGCCCCAGATGCTGCAATTCTAAAATATTCTGTACCTCCAATTTGATAAACCTGATCAGATGTTGAATTAACAATTAAAGCACCGCCAACAGAAGACAAAGCAATATTGCTTGAGTTATCTGTATCTGTTAAATTAAGAGCAGGAGCAGCATTAGAAATTGTGATATTGCCTGACATTGTGCCACCAGCTAGTGGTAAATAAGGACCACCTGGTAAATGCGAACTAGAATTAGTTTTAACCATTAATCCATTAGCGTCTGTACCTAATAAATAAGTTGGAGTACCCGTGTTGCTTGTACCTCTATAATCATAGAAAGATATTTGACCACTATGCTTGATACGCATAGATTCATAGAAATCACCCGATCCATCTGTTCCTTGAGTATAAAAAGCAATACCTTGATAATCACTATCACTGCTCTCAGCAACAGCTGTAATCATTGCTCTTCTTCTATCACCTGTTGCCCAAGTTATAGAACCATATGTGTTTTCAGCAGTTCCAGTACTATATAATACAATACTATCTTGTCCGCTTAGGGTTTCAGTAGCACTATAATCAGCATCTGAAGTAACAGCTGTATTATATATTTCTAATTTAGCTCTAGGATTTGACTGATTAATACCTAATTCACCGTCAGCGTTTAGTGTCATTTTTTCACTTCCACTAATAGTCCATTTTTGTAAACCACCACTTCTATAATCAATAGCGCCATCTGATTGCAACCTTAAAAGATCACTAGTACTAACCCATTGTAAATATGCTTTTTCCGTACCAGAAACATATAAACCAAAGTATGGTGAACCAGCGTCTACTCTTATTGAGCTTGTTCCTTTTATAACACCAGCAACATCTAAAGTGTATTGAGGGCTTGTATTTCCAATACCTACTCTACCCTCTGAGCCATCTGCTCTAAACATAACATTTCCAGATGTATCAAATATATCAAAATCACTATTTTGAGTTACCCCAAACATTAAATCCCCAGCGTCGGGTTCTGTAAAATACAAACCTGATGTTCCGTGAATTATCCTGTAAGTTTCTTGCCCAGATCTTGTAAATCTCAAAGCTTCACCTGTGCTTTCTATATGTAATTTACTACTTGGCGAAGTAGTTCCTATTCCAACTAAACCAGCGTTTGTAATAAACATTTTACTAGAACCATTAGTTCTAAATTCTAATGCATTGTCTGAAAAAGCGGTATCAATTACACCAGAGCTATTGCCACCAGAATAACTTAATTTTACACCATCTGTTGAACTAGCTATAGTTGCCTCTCCATTATATACATGAAATTTAGTGCTAGGCGAAGAAGTTCCGATTCCAACTAATCCGGTAGATTTAACTGTCATTCTAGTAGTGTTACTAGTTTGGAAAATTAGATCAGCTGTATTAACACGTAATCTTACATCTTTGCTTTGACCATTATCACCTAATTCTATTAAACCACCAGTATAACCAACATGACCTCTACTGTTAAATTGAATTAAAGCACTATCTCCTATATCTCCACCTAATGGATTTATGTATACACGAGGATCGTTATCAGAACCATTTATTGTAATATCACCTCCTGATGAACTTACTATTGAATTACCTAATGCAGAACCACCTGTCCATATAGGTAAATACGTTGCTGTACCACTACCGGTTACTGTTCCTGAACCACCTGCAGCGGTTTCGATAATATTTCCTGAAGAATCGACCTGAAGATTATAGGCGGCCGTACCTGTGAAAGAACCTGATCCGTAAGCACTTAAATTTACTTTACCATCAGATTTAATAGTCATTTTTGTAGTTGGACCAGTGGCTGTTGCTACGTGAGTTGTTTGAAAATGTATATCAGATGATCCATTGTCTAACGCGCTTCTTACTCCTTGTATTCTTGCAATATAATTTGTTAAAGTCGCAGATGTAGATGTTCCAAATAAAATTTGACCACCCATACCAGGTGTGTTACTTCCATCGATATCTAAAAATATATTAGCTGTAGGTGAAGAGGCGTTAGCCGCGGTAATTTGTAATTTAGTAAGAGGACTATTCGTTCCAATACCAAGTTGACTATTATTATTTAAATATGAATTACCAGTTGATGATAATCTTACACCTTCCGTAGTACCGTCATGGTCATACATTGATAATCTAGCTCCGTTACCAGTACTTCCAATATGAAATTCAAATCTTTCTTCACCATTAGGTGCTCTAAATCTAGCATATCTTTGAGCGTCTGTAGATAAAACGTCTAGTACTCCAGTAGGGGAAGTAGTTCCTATTCCAAGTTCACCATCTGCCGTAAGACGCATTTTTTCTGAACCACCAAAAAACCATTTAAAATCTCCAGCAGAAGCTGTTAAAACATAATTATATCCGGCTGAATCCCAATATTGAGTTAATTTTGGGTTTCCATTAGCTTTACTTACTAATGCGCCTGTTAAATCGTTTCTTGAAGAGTTTACACTTAAAGAAAATGTATTTGCCGAAAGGTTGGTTGGAGATGCATCTCCTATTCCGACGTTACCAGCACTTGTAACACGAAGTCTTTCAGCACCAGCTGTTGTAATTTGAACATGATCATTTGCAACAAATATGCCATCACTACCATCTGAGTTTTGCAAAAATAAACCACTGCTTCCACCTCTAAGGTAAAGCACGTTGTTAGTATGTAAAACTCCTGTTGCCTGGGCTATTGTACCTCCTGAGAACTGTACACCCGCACCCGCATTAATTTTTGTGTAAAATGCTTGTTGCGCCATTTTTGTATTTTATTAAATTACGCTACTATATTTTGTACTAATACTCTTACATCATTTGGCGGAGCTGTATCCGCAGTTAAAGTAATTTGTGTAGTAGAAGTTCTATCTACGTTAACAATGATAGTTTCATAATTGGTAGCATCGTAGCATTGTACCATTACGTCATATCCAAAAGCAGGAACACCAGTACCACCACTATGTGTGATAGCTTGCGCAACTCCCGCTGCTAAAGTAACTGTTGTAGCAAAAGAGTTAGTGTCTTGTAATTTACCAGCTAAAGCTGATACATCTATCTTTTTATTTGTTGTGTTAGCTTTATCATATATTAATAAAGCATCATCAGCAGCAGCAGCTGTTAAAGCAGTTTGACCAACTATGTCTAAACCAACTACAGCAGCTTGACCTTCTCCAGTAGCGCCAGATACATCTATACCTAACCTGTTGTTGGCTGCAGATTCAGCTACAGTAGCTGTATAATTACCTGTAGTTTCAGTACCAAGCGTTACGTTTGATATACTAACAAAACCTGTGTTTACTGAGAAGTTATCAGAATCATAACTTGATATACCAATTGTAGCAGCACCGGCATTTGCACCAGCTGTTGCTAAATCAGTATCAGACTGAGCAACTGCAAAATCAGTAACAACTGATTGATTAGCTGCAGCAGCAGTAACCGCGTATACAGAATCACCAGGAGTTAATGGATAAGCAGAGTTGCCAAAGAAGTTACCAGAAGCAGAACCAGCAGCGATATATAAATCACCAGTTGCGATTGCTACTCTAGAACCACCCCATAAATAAGATCCACTGTTTGAACCAGAAGTAATTTCCCCTGTAGAAGCGTTGAAACCACCTTTAAATTCTAATAAACCAGTAACAGCAGTATCTACATAATTTTTAGTAGCTGCGTCTTGAAGATTTACTGGATCTTTTAGATCTATAATATTATATAAAGTACCACCATTTGTACCCATTGCAACATTACCATTAGGTATACCCCAGTCATTTAGTGGAATATTAGTTGATAATGTTTTAGCATTAGCACCACCGTTTACAACCACTATATGATCAGCCGCAGCATCATAATCTGTTATTGTAGCTACTTCGTTTAAATCTAAATCAACTGTAACTGTTCTACCAGATTCAGTTGTATCAATACCAGTAGAACCTGCTATAGTAACAGTTTGACCATTGTCTACTGAACTAGAACCAGAATCACCAGCTATTGTCCAACTATCTACTAAACCACTTACTGCATCTTGAACAAAAGCAGTTGTTGCAACTAATGTAGTATCATTACCTGAAGCTTGTGTAGTAGCAATTACACCGTCGTTTAACGTGTAAAATTGACCAATTGTTTTTCTACTACCATTAGAACCACCAATAAGATTCATTGTACCACCAACAGCTGTAATGTTTCCAGAACCGTCTCTACCAACAATTGTATTAGCATTTGTATTAGTAGTAACGTTTAATTGGAAAGTTACTTTGTTTGCTGATTGTACGGTTTCAAAATAAGTATTATTACTTGGAACAGCAATAGATGTTTCAAAATCTAAAACATCTCCTGATTGTATTGTATCGTCAGAACCACTATCAGCTCTAGAAATCCAACCACTATATGGAGTACCAATGTATGTTTTAATTTGAGACATGTTACCATATTTAACATTGTTGTCTCCATCTAAGAATAAGAAATCGTCTGAATCAGCTAGAGTAACACCTGTTCCATCTGCCGCTGAGGCAATAACGTTGTTAGCACCTGCATAATCTACAGCAACTTCTGGAGTAGCAGTAGTAGGATCGTTTACAACAATACCAAGACCCGCATCAATACCTGTTACATCTCCTGATTGATAATCTCCCCACGTACCATTTCCTAATAATACTTTTGAAGCAGTACCACCAGCTGGAACGTAACCAATATTTGATCCTCCTGCATAAGCCATAGAAGTAAGAGTTAATTCTCTACCTGTAATGCTTTCTGTTAATGGTGCACCTGTAGATGAACCTGTTGCCAATGTAACACCTGTTATACCTGTATCAGTATCTGTGTCTATATTTACCCAAGCACCTCCTGCGTAAACTCTAAGTTTATCAGTATTGGTGTTAAAATATAACTGTCCTTCTACACCTGATGGGTCAGAAACTAAGTTTTCTATTCTTGGTCGTAATAATTGATTTTGATTTAAATCAATGCTTGTATAATAATTTAAAGCCATGTGTGTTTAATTTAGATATGCCTTACCTGCAAATCCTGCAGTGAAGGTTATTACTACTTGTGTTGTTGATGTATATGCCGCGTCTCCTATTACAACTTGATCAGATGTACTAACTACTGTAATTGAAGGAAATTTATCTAACATATGATTTATTGTCCAGGTTGCTGATGGTGTTGCTTGGTTAAAAATAAATGTTTTGTCACCAGCGTCTGCAACCCATTTTGTTCCTGTTACTGTTGAGCTTAGTATTTGCCCAGTAGTACCAACAGAACCTGTACTGTCTGTAAATGAGCCGTCAACTTTTAAATTACCCTTAACTGTTAGTATGTTTCCGCCAGGATAAGCGTCTTGAGACATAATTGAGTCTCTTAACTCTGAATCTACTCTTCCTGTTACAGGATCTTGTACATCAAAGAATATTGGTAGGTTTAAAGACGTACCTCCAAACGTTGTTATTATGTATTTAGCTAAATCACCAACCTTAAAGTTCTTTGTTGGTTGGCGTAATGTAGCGTTTTTCTCAGTTCCCAACAATATATCGGAAGCCTCTGGGAAAACAGTAGGATAAGTATATATTATTGCCATGTGTTATTTTTAAAAATCAGTTGTGTCAAGTATTTGATAACGTATTTTTAGTTTTAAAGGACTATTACCGTTTGTGGGACTAGCGTCTGTGGATAAAAATACAGCGTTATTTGCAGCTAATGTGTTTCCTATAATTGCTGCAGAGTAAACTTTATCAGCATTTGTGTTTATTTGTGTATTTGGAATACTTGCATAGTTAAAACCTCCACTAGAAATTATTAAAGGTTGACTTGCTGTGTATGCAGCACTGTTGTAATCTAAGAAAGTAGTTACAAATAATATTTTTATATATTTGTTAACTCCTGGAGCAGCTAATAGGGTGACAGGACTGCCATTTAAAGCTAGAAGTTGCGCTGTAGTTACTGTTATTGTAGTTTCTAAGTAATTTTGAGTAGCTAAACTATTAACATCACCAATAGTAAATTGAACAGTTTTGTTTTCTTCTGTAGCAACGTCGTATTGTGTGCCTAATAAGTAATTTCCTGCTTGAGGTGTTGCTGTAGGGTAGCTGTAAATTATTGCCATTTGTGTTTGTTTTGCGTGATTCTTGTATATTAGTTATACTTACACATAATTTCTTTTTTTTACAACTTCCCCTCCCTTATATAAGGTATATATAGTATATATTATATATATATTACTCCTATCTAGATATTATACGTAGTATAATATCATAAGGGGAAGAGCTTTTTTTTAAAAATATAGCGTATAGAGAGAGTTGGTGTTCCCCCTCCCTCAAAAACCGTGCCAAACTATAAAAAAACCGTTTTTTTTTGGCTGGCCCCGCCTTTTTCCTAGCATTTTCGATCATACCATAGCGAAACGCGTTGACCTATTTTCCTAACATTTACACTTTTACTTACAGACACTTCACATTAACATAATGATAATAATATAAAGATAATAACAATGAGATATTTATATGACATACTGACATACAATGAGACATTGCGTCATGACATCTTGACATATTCATTTACTAAACAATTATACACTCATTAACTATTTACAGACAGAATACATTACACTAATGATAATAATATAAAGAACTAATAACTAATAATAACTTAAAATTAAAATTATGACAAACACTATTAACTCTAAAAGATTTGTAATTCGCAAATCTCTAATCGGAAAAGACACTACAATTAATGTTGAATTTAAAAATGGTAAATCATGTACTTATAATCATGACGAAGTGTATAACATTATGAAGTCTACACTTGAAACACTTCCATGTTTTATCAAATACAACTCTTACACTAGTTCAACTAATGTTCCAGTAAGTGTTAGAAATGTAATCGAAGTAATAATTCCTGAAGTAGTATAATTATGAGAATAATAAAATTTACTAACTCTTACTTTCCTGAGAAGGATTGGTACAAGTGTACGATTAAAAATGAAACTTATTCATCTCCTCATCGTGAGCAAGTTGAACTGTGGCGAGATGATAAGCTAATCAATGCAGATTACTACAAAGAACTAAAAGAACTGAGTGATAAAGCAATGCAACATATGTATGATAATAACCATAATAATTGGACAGGAGACTAATAAAATAAAATTAAATAATATGAAATTAAATAAAATATATAAAGAAATAAATGAAATAGGTACATACACTGCACCTAATGACACTCAAAAGAAAAGATTAAGAGAACTAATTGCACTCATACCAATATCTAAATATGATAGAGTAAGATAAATTGCAGACACAATACAATCAACTCATGATAATAATATAAATCACAATATGAATACAATTAAATTTACATCAAAAACTACATTAAAACTAAATGGTATTAATTACAAAGGCTATTTAGTCGGTGAACTACCTAACTCATTCGGTTTTCTTTACAATCAAGATAAAGAGTCATATGGTAAATCACACTGGTTTAATTACAAAGGTTTAACATTTATAGAAAAAACTGAACTACCATGGTAACTAATATGAAAGAATTATGTGAGTATAGTGCTAATAAGCGTAAAGCTCGCAAAGCTCAACACATAGAAATACTTAAAATCTATGGTGAGTGTAGAGGTATGGGTAATAAGAGATATAAACTACCGCAAAAATCTTCTTATCCTAAACAATATAAAGCGGCTTATAATAAAATATGGAGATAAATAAATATACTTGGCGACAAGAACAACAGATGTTAGAGGATTCGTTTGCAAGAACTTTACTTATTGAGCATAATATACAAGAAGTAACAACTCAAAGACAAGCTAAAAATGGCACTAGACAGTTTAAATTACCTACTGGTGAAGTATTAGCATCTTATAAATCAGGTTATGTACGTAGATGTGACAGTAGTGATAGAGTATGGCAACTTAATCCTAAGTATAAAAGAGAAAAAAGATGGGTATTTTTAACTAAAAACGGTATGGAGACTAAAAAATATATTACTTGGTCAAGAGCTAAAATATATAGCGGACTAGCTAGGTTAAACTTTATACTAATTTATGCACTTAAAAATTATTTGAATGATAACACTAGATAAATATAAACAAAATTTAAGGATAATAGGCGATGATGTGTACTCATATAGTACTCACGTGGCAACAATAGAACATCCTAATTTAAAACAACATGGTTGGTGGAGTGTAACAACTCAAAAACATATTAACTATGTAGCAAGAGAGTATAACTTAAACTTAATAAAATGAAATTAAATAAAAATTTAAAAAGAGTATTAGTCACTTTAGCTCTTATAGCTGTAGGATTTACTGCAGGTAAACAACAAGGTGAGCAAGAAATATTAAATAGATGGGAAAATAGATGGTTTGACTCTGAATGGTATGACTATAAATCAATAGAAGAAATATTATATGATTCAACTTGGGATAACTATATGTGGACTAACAACGACTAGTTGCAGACACAAAACAAACTGTTAATGATAATAATATAAAATAAAAATATGTATTGTAAATGTGGAACTCTTGTGCACCCAGTGCGATTAGAATTAGGTTATAAAAATTGTGTTAGTTGTAGTAATACTAAAACTTACTCATACGTACCTATTATCACCCATAAAACTGGTAATACTATACAAATAGTATCGCAAGAAGTTTCCGCATCAGTACATAAAGCATGGAGAAGAAAGTAAACATACTAGAAAGGCTATTGTATCTTACAATAATATGTGGCTTCTGTTTCTTTTGTGGCGTATTTTATACGTTCTACAAAATAGATCAGCGTACATGGAATGAAGAGATATTAAAAGCTAGAGACATAGAGACGAGGTATATAAATTACCCAAAACAAAGAAATTATAAACAAGACGACTTAGAAAGAATAATATATGGACAGTAAAAAAGCATACGAGATGATGAAAGAAGAGTATATTGACAAAGAATCATTAGAACTCTGTAATCAAATAGAAAAACATTTAGAAAGAATAATAACATATGACAATGGTATGTTAGATGATATAGTATTTAATAAAATTAAAGCACAAGCCATCAAATTATTAAAAGAATGGCACTTGTAATCTAACAGGCGAGTAGGTTAATTAGAGTTGTCCTATAAGGCATTTGCACATACGAGACAACACATAACTAAATTACTGATTAGATTACTGATAACTAGGTATGGTGCATGCTACGGTATTAAAGTGCGGGTTCGACTCCCGCCATGCTACACTACTGACGAGTATTGAGGTTCGATTCCTCTTCTAGTTACTATGACAAAATGTCATGCAGACACAAAACAAACTTAAATTGATAATAAAATAAACAATTATGCAAACATTATACCAAAAACTAAAACCAGAAATAAAATCTAAACTTAAATACAATGCTATTAAGTACAAATCAGGTCCTAGAAAAGTTATAGCTGATCTTCATAGATTTACTAATTACAGCAAACTAACTATTGAAACGGTTAATGATTTGATATTATATGCAGACGTTAGTGATAACGAATGGAGTAAATGGGATTTTAAATATGGTGATAAACTTTTTAACAACTAAATTATGAAAAAAATAACTGATGAGCTTATAGATGATAAGCTAAAAGAACGAGGTATGTTACACGTAAGTGACATGGATACTGAAGAACAATTAGTGAAATTACAAGCTGAATACGATTTTGATATTGTAAATGAGTTTGGTAAGTATGCTGAGATATTCTTTTACACAGAAACTACTAAAGACGGTTATGATCTATTTATAGCATCAGAAACAGACCGTAATCCTTATATAGGACAAGATGTGTACTATTATGAGTCAGATTGGTTTGAAAAACTAGCTGATTATATTAAAGACGGTTGTACTATTTATATAGATGAGTATGCTATGGAAGAAGGTCCTTTTACTTATGCTGTTGAAGAAATATACGAAGAGCTTTACGACGAAGTACAAACAGAAATAATTAATGAATTAAAAGACGAAGGATATGAGCACTAGAAGTTTAATAATGGTTGTAGATCGCAGGCATGCTAGTGATGTAGAACAAGGATTTTCAAGAGATCCTGAAGAAGTAGCATCTCATAGTTATGTTAATATGTATATGCACCATGATGGTTATCCTGAGTGGCAAGGAGTACAAGTTGCTAATTGGTTACTTGCTTTTGATAATGGTTGTCAAGACGGTGCAAGGTTAGCATCTAAACTAGTACATGATATGTATTATGATAGCTGTTACTTATATCCTAAAATGTATAATATAGATCATCAATATACTTATGTAATATGGACAGGTAATAAAGATAAAATCCATGTAAGTTGTTGGGATAGATATTCTGATAGATGTGTATTTGTATTAAAACCTGAAAAGATTATATCTAAATATATGAAAGATATGAAATATACTGATTTTCAAAGCGGAGAAACTAGATATATAGCTAATTACAACAAGGTTAGGAGTCACGCTCAGAAAATTATAGATATACTAACCCATGAAGATTAACATAGATAAATATTTCATATTTATTATGAATATAATTATATAATTACATGTATAAAAATAGAATTACATTACAGACACAACACAAACATAAAATGATAATATGACTGATAACGAAATTGAACAATTAGCTCAACGTGTAGCTAAATTAATAATTAACAACTTGCATGAAGGACTTATTGCAGACTTTCAACCTGATGAAGAAGAAGATTTACTAGCTGAATTAGCTAAGTGTATGACGCTGTTAGACAAGTACTTAAAAGCAGAGCAATACGAAAAATGTGAGATCATGAAAAATAAAATAAAAACAATAGAGAATAAATTACGAAAATTATGATAAAACCAATGTTAGCCTACAAAGTAGGAAAAAAAGATATTGATTTTACCGAATCTGTTTTTATGCAATCAAAACTAGATGGCATTAGATGCTTAATATCTAAAGATGGTGCGTTTACAAGAACTGGTAAAGAAATAAAAAATATCCAACATATACAAAGAAAACTTAAACCTTTCTTTGATACACATGAAGACCATATATTAGATGGCGAATTGTATAACCATAAACTAAAAGATGATTTTGAAAAGATAGTATCTTGTGTTAGAAAAACTAAACTTAATACTAAATCAATTGCTGAATCACAAAGATTAGTTCAATTTCACGTGTATGATTATATACACCCGAGTAATAAAAATTATGGAGCAAGAATGTTTGCTTTAGAAAACTTTAATTTTTATGGTAAATATATTAAACACGTGCACACAACTGAAGTTAAGGATAGAGATCATGCGCAGGTATTACATAGTGTTAATTTAAAAGCTGGTTACGAAGGCTCTATATTAAGACTAGATAAACCTTACGAAAACAAAAGATCTTATAATCTACAGAAATTTAAAGACTTTCACGATGACGAAGCTACAATTGTAGGTTATGAAGCTGGTAAAGGTAAACGCGAAGGTACTCTTGGCAAGTTTATTATGCAAGATGCTGATGGTGTAGAGTTTGGTTGTCCTCCAGGTAAAGGATTTACTTACAAAGATCTAGCTGATATACAAAACAATATCCACGACTACATCGGTCAAGTAGCTACATTTACTTACTTTGAAAGAACTAAAGCAGGTAGCTATAGACATCCAATGTACAAATGCTTACGTAATTATGAGTAAACTAATATGGCAACTATACAACGACAACTTAATATCAGAAGAGGTAGCAAACCTCTTATTAGACAAACATTATAATAGATTAAACCACAAAAGATATAAATGAATATATTTTATTTACATTCTGATCCAGTTAAAGCTGCAAAGATACAATATAATAAGCATGTAGTTAAAATGGTCTTAGAATCAGCTCAAATGCTTTGTACAGCACATCATCATTATGCTGAGCTGTTAGATTATAAACATGATTACGTACCTTACAAAAAGGCACACTATAATCATCCGTCAACTATATGGTGTAGACAAAACGTTAAGCAATATTATTGGCTATATAATCATATGATGGCACTTGGTGAAGAATATACAAAACGATATGGTAAAGAGCATCTTACTATTACTAAATGTAAAGAACCACTAGATCTGTGTCCGTTTGGTATGCCTGATGGAGATTTTAACGAACCACCACAAGCTATGCCTGATGAATACAAGGTAGATGGTGACAGTATTACAGCTTATTGGAATTATTACGAAGGAGAAAAATATAAAATAAAAGGAAAAAATGAGAAGAAAATTATACGAACATTTAATTAGTACCAACGTGTTTGGTGTTAGAGATAAAATAAAACAATTCAAAAAACAAAGAAAAAGAAAAAATGAAAAAATATAATATACAGAATTATATTAGATACAAAGAAGACTTAAAAGAAACTTTAAAGCTTTTACCAGATTATGGAGATGATTATGAAAAATATACTAGAAAAGAATTGGTGACAAAGTTTTTACCATTAGTAGAAACTATGGCTCGTAAGTTTTCTACTAGCGATCAAGCTTCAGGTATATTAAGTATTATGGATTTAATACAGGAAGGATCTGCGGGTTTAACAAAAGCAGTTGACAGATTAGATCATGATACTTTGAAAGATTCTGAAGACAAAGAAAAAACATTAAAAAGCTTTTTCAGTAAAAGAATTAAAGGAGCAATAAGACGTAGAATAGATATGTTAAGAGGTAATATTAGAATACCTGAACATCAATTAAATAAAATACGTAAAGATAATGGTAAAGATCAAAAAATGGTTGCAATGTTTTTTAATAGTATATTTTTATCTATTGATTCAAAGCCTGCAGACGACGAAAATTTAGCTTATCAAATTCCGGATAAATCTGAACCTTACAATATTCAATTAATGAATATTTATTTAAAAAGTTTAATGACTAAATATTTAAATGAAAAAGAATATGAAGTATTAAGACTTTCTTACGGTCTTGATTGCGACAAACATTCAGCAAAGCAAATAGCTGCTAAACTAAACATAACAGGAGCCAGTGATTATGTGCGTGTTTCAGAGCTAAAAAGAGAAGCAGTTCAAACTTTAATAGATAATGTAGATCACTCGCAAGTGCTTGATTATCTGTAACTTAGAAATGTAAATTAAATTATTAATATGTAATTATTATAGTATGACCATTAACGAAAAATTATCACAAATTCAGACAAGATTTAAATCGAAAAAGAGTAGATTTAATTCATTCGGCAAGTATTACTTCCGGTCAGCCGAAGACATTCTCGAAGCTATTAAACCCTTTAATAAGGAGTTAGGTGTACACGTTACTATTAACGAAGAAATCATAGAGTTATCTCTTGGTTTACCTGTTATTAGAACTACTGCTACATTATGTGACGGTGAAAACTCAATTATAGCTACGGCTGTAGTTGGAGTTGATCTTAATCAGAAAGGTATGCAAACACCACAACAATTTGGTAGTGCATCGAGTTATGGGAAGAAATACGCGTTAGGAAATTTATTCCTAATTGATGATACTAAAGACAGTGACGCGACTAATAACCACAAAAAAGACATAACAGGTACACAATTAGCTAAAGCTAAAGACTACGTTAAGTCTGGTGGTAAAATAGAAGCTATCAAATCTAAGTATCAATTAACCTCAGCTCAAGAAGCTGAACTTAAAACTCTCTAATGAATAAAGACGATGTAATCGAAAAGTTACGTGATGACGAAGCTTACTATGGAGATTTCGGTAAGAAATATCTAAGTAACTCCGACATTAGTACTTTACTTACAAATCCTTTAGCTTTAGGAAAGGCATCAGAAATGAGACCTGCATTCTTAGTTGGCGGATACTTTCATACCGCTATCCTAGAACCAGATAAACTGAAGAAGTATAGAGTTATACCTTCGTCAACTAGGAATACTAAAGTTTATAAAGAGATGTCTGGTG
>Ga0098048_1000340_pt1 | contig 23530 bp, 54 predicted proteins | sample 13_taG_FD_75052 | JGI IMG/M metagenome (GOLD analysis project Ga0098048, IMG submission 75052) | Marine viral communities from the Subarctic Pacific Ocean - 13_ETSP_OMZ_AT15268 metaG | ecosystem: Environmental > Aquatic > Marine > Oceanic | place: Pacific Ocean | collected 2015-01-16 | reverse complement strand
TCATCTCTCTTTGGTGTTAAAGACAATGGTCATTTAATGGTATATCATTCTCATTCTTATACCCAAGTCCAAGTGTAATATCCTCTTTAGTGGTAAGTGTTGTACCATCTTTATAAGTAATGGTTACTACTCCTTCTTTGACTTCAATCATTTGAACATTGTCTAATGGTCTCATCTCTCTTTGGTGTTAGAGGTTTTGTCATAGAGTCCCAATTCTTGGTCCTGTTTCATAATTTTAACAAGTAGTTTTTCTCTTCTACTTGGTATTAACCAATTAAGAAATTTATTCCAATACCTTTTCATTTCTCTTCCGCTATTGATCATCTTATTATATTCTTTTCTGTTACTTGAATAAACTTTGTTATATCTTCTAACGTTTCAAATCTTATAGATGTATCATTAAATACTTCTACATGCCAATTATCATTCTCTACCTCATCGTTTGACTGAGTAATAAGACTTATTGTACCATTTCCTATATCATATGTGTAGTAATGAAATGGCTTATCACCACTCTCTTCTTCACTTACGTCTACTCTTTCAAATCCTAACTTTACTAACTCTTCTTCTTTTATCATAACAATACCTTTACTATACTACTCTTTGTTACTAAGTCTACAAATGCTGTAGGCTCTTCCAAAGCTATCTTGTCTCTTACATCTTGTTCTGAATAACCATCTACTAACCACTCTACGTCGTCTACAATTGCTATCCAGTAGTATAAATCATTTGCTATCTCTTCCATAATTTAAAATTTACCGTGATTACATTTACCCTTCATATAGTTATCATTAGCTATTTTTATACCTAAGTAAATGTCTTTAAAAAATTTCTTTAATCTATTAATCATATCTTATTATTTAAATACTTCCATTGCATAAAGTCACCATCATTAATCATATACCCCCAATGTAATAAAGATTGCTGTATCCTTATACTCACATCCCAATCACCTGTCTCATATAATCTACTATATATTCTTTTTCTCCATCTACCATTAACTCCACAAAAGTCTTGCCAACGTCTAATCTGTCTATCATCATCTGGGTGTCTTCTACCCATGCTATATTTACAGTACCATTCAAACCAACCATAAGGATCATCTTCATGCATCCATCCCATCTCTTTCCAATACTCATAATCCATTCCGGATCTAATTTTAAACTTATTAACTTTAGGTTTATATTTTTCTCCTAAGTATAAGCTTATATCTAAGCCGTCAAAATGATAGTCAAATAACTCTTGATACTCGTAATTGGTATACTCTTCAATAGGGAGACCAAAGTACGAACCTCCGAAAGCTCCTTCATCAACTATCTCTCTAGGAGACAACATTGGATAAAAATCTAATTTACTCATAGGCAATTTTTTCTATAAAGGTAGATATCATCTATAATGTAATCTGAGTATTTAATAGCTAAGTCATATTCTTCTCGTATGATTAACTCTTTTACTTCATTTATTCTTTTTATGATATCCTCTCCGCTCATACTTTCTTTTTAGATTTAAAGTACTTAATTAAGTAACTAGCTGTTCTATAGTTAGTAGCTAAGGGTACTTCATGGACGTCAGCTAGTCTCATTAACATAGATATGTCTACATCGTGAGGATGCTTTCCTAATGGATCTCTCAAAAATATAATTAAGTCTATCTCTCCTTCAGTGACCAATGCTGCTATTTGTGCATCTCCTCCTAATGGACCTGATTGTACACTTATTACATTATTTATACCTGCATGCTTAACATGCTTACCTGTAGTACCTGTTGTAATAATAGTTACATCTTCTCTATTAAAAAAAGGTAATCTCTTTGAAACAAAAGCAACCATATCTGCTTTCTTATTATCGTGTGCTATTAATGCTATCTTCATTATAGATTTATTATAACTAAGTAACCTAAGATTAACACTATTCCGGCAATACCTACTCCAGCACCTATTGCTGAGCTTCTATATTGTCTATCACTTCTTCCTTGATAATTATTTTTCATATGATTTAGTTTTAAGTTCATGCTTTTTTAAGAATACTAAAGCTGTTAGTTTATCATATAGTTCCGCTACAACATTATTAGTTTCTAATTTTCCATTTCTGTAGTTTACCTCTCCATAGACCTCCATGAAGAGATTTATATATCTCTTCGCAGCGTGGAGGTGTTCCCATGTTTCACAAGTAATAACTACTTTTCTAGCTTTTTTATAGCTGTAAAATATATTTGGTTTTCTCATTAAAATAAGCTTAATTGAATTGGATCATTTTTCTTCTCTGTGAATTTATAAGCTCCCATAACCTTACGAGTAGGTTCGAACTTATTATTCTCCCAGTCTAGCAATTCTCCATCTTTAACTACAAGAGCATGCTTTGCAACTAGTACCATAAACGTACCTGCTGGATGAGATTGCATAAAGCTTTTAAGAGTTTTCTGTCTCCAGATTTCTTCTCCTTTAAGTTTATATCTATTCTTTACTTCTTCTTTTTTAAGTCCGTAGATATCGAACTCCTTATTTCCTAACTTAAGACCTTCGTCTTGAGCTTTTAAGAAAGTAGTAGTTAAGAGTACGTTATTAGTACCTTTTTTATTTTCTCTACCCATTTCTTCTTTACAGAACGTATGAGCCGTTCTATAACTTACGCCTGTAGCAGCTGCAATCGAACGAACTACACAGTCATTCTTTTCTGCTTTAGCAATTTTACAATCTGTTTTTGAATAATTTTTGTTTACTGATAAATACATAACCTTTATTTTTTTAATTATACTTAAATATACGAATAAATAAGTTCCTAGGCAACTATTTCCTTAGAAACTTCCCGAATATGTTTACATTTTCTATGAGCAATATACCCCCAACAGTCGCAACTAAGCATTCCTTTTGCGTTATATTTAACGGTATACTCTTTATCACTTGAAGCAGATTTAAACTTCCAAGTCTTTGGTTCTACAAATAATTCTTCAAACGGTTTCTTTTCCACTTCTAAATCTTCAAAATTAGTTTTAGGATGAACTTCAGTCCAAGAAGGAGTATGAATTTTCTTTCCATCCAAATTTATAAATCCACCTAGTCCAACATTACTATAAGGTATTTTATATCTAAACCTTTTAGCCCATATACTACCGGAGGGGTTTGGGATGGATAAAGCTCCATCCGCATAAACCAACTCTCCGTTAACTTCCCATAACGCCATATTATTCAGTTACGTAAGTCCCCATCCAACCAATACGGTTAGGAGTACTAAGGTTAAACATTCTAACTGACATATCTCCACCTCTTCGGTTTTTAGAGAAGAAGAAAGTTCTATCACCTTCTTTAGTCCATTTCATATGAGCCATACCGGTCATCATATGCTTGAATCGATTACTACCAGCGAACTCTCCACCTTTAGTAACTTGCTGAATAACTAGGAAAGCAGTATTGATTTTACTATCATTCTCTCCCATATTATGCTTTTCAAATAAGTTAAGCAATTCAGTTTCAGCTTTCTTACCCGACATCCATCCTTTAGTAGTATCAACTACAGCATTCTGAATCTCTGCCATAGAATCGATTAATACCGTATCCCATCCTTCTGATAAGATAGACTTAACAACATCTAAAGCATTATCCTCACAGTAGTCTCCCATAAATAGAATAGGAAGCTGACCAAACTTAGGGTAACGTTTTACGTATCCAACCATATCAATCTGATTCATCTCACCTGAGATAAATAAAACCTTTTGACCTTTAGACTGTAAGTCAGCAAGCATATCAAGCATTACTGTAGTCTTACCAATTCCAGGATCACCTACGATAGCGTAATTAGTACCTTTCATTAAACCTCCTTCAGAAGAGAAGTGAGAGTCAATAACACGTCCAGATTTCATAGGACGGAACAATTGCGGATCAAAAGATAGATCCGACATTTTTACTGTTTTTAAATTCATAACCTTTGTCATTTTATAACCTTTTTTAATTAATAACCTTTAACCTTTATACCTAAATATACGAATAATTAAGTTCCTAGGCAACTATTCCCACAGTTATTTCCGGAAAAGTTTAAGTTATCTCCTAACTTTATTTAGGTTACTTCCCCATCCGGTCCTTCTATCCATAGCAGCTATCGTTTTTGCAGCTTCAGGATCTTTTATTATTTCGGTTTCACAGTAAGTAGTCTTTCCGGAAATAATATTTCTTACATACCACCTAGAGGTATCGCTACATTTTACACAAGACCTAGTTTCAGGTAGAGCTTTTAATCTCAAAGGATTAATTTCATTTTGACATTTACAACATTTCATATTAAAATGGTAATGGTTCGTCCTTATCTTTAGAAGTAGGTTCTGATATGTCCTCTAGTTTTCTATACGACATAGAAGCAAAAGGTTGTTCACCTATCTCAGTAATAGAAGGTCTTCTATTATATCCATCTAAAGTATCTCTTAACTTATGAGCTCTTTTACGAGCCATGTAATCATTCTCTGCATAGACATACATGTCCATCGTAACTACATAACGTTTTTTATCTTTCATAACCTTTATTTATAATTGTATTTAAATTCATCTCTCAAATGCTCTAGTAAGCATTGACCAAAGTTAGCTTCATAATCTCCTACTTCATTCCAAGAGAAGATAAAAGCCTCTGCCATCTGTTCTATAATAATATGATCGATTACAGGAACAGTCTCCTTATTCAATTGCATCAAAGATATAGTATCTAGTATCTCCGATATTACATAATCCTTAGTTAGATTTCTCATAACGAATAAACTTTATCGTTACCATCGGCTAAAACCAAACAGTTATCAGAATCGATAACATACCTATTCATACCTCTATATTCAATAAGAGTACATTTAGTTTTTACAGGATTATTATCTGGGAAGCTGAGCCCATCCATGTAAAATTCATCACCAACTTTCATATCACTTAATATCATAACCTTTATTATTTAATACTTAAATATAAGAAAAATATTGCAGAAAAGCAACTACTTACTAAGTTATTTTGTATTAGGTTTACCCATCATAACCTTAGTGTGTATTTTCGCTCCTAACTTTCTATCGTAGGTACCATCTCCATTCCATTTGATATCTTTACCTTTAAGAGCTTTTCTAACTGTCTCTTCATCATCAACAATTGCTACTCCTTTTGCTTTTAGAATATCTAATATCTTTCCGGAAACTTCTATGTAGTAACCATTTTTATTTAAGTCGCTTACTGTTTTTGCTACTGCTGCTGATTTAGCTGGTTTAGAGTTATCATGGCCCATCCCAACTAACTTAGTTCCTCCAGCTCTCTGCTTTGTCATTACAACAGCATCGTCTTCTGGATCATCGTCTAAATCGATAACCTCGTATCCATCTGCTGCAGATGTGATATCTCCAGGATTAGTAACGTTAGGATGTCCTCCAAGAGGAGCATATGCAGTATCAATCATTTTAAATAACTCATCTTTATCATCTTGAACCTCTGCTGAGGAAAGTGGTCTCCAGTTATTTTCTAGTAAAATCTTAAGCAGTTTCATTTAATACGACTTTATTATAAATATCTTTAAAAACATTTAACGTCGTTCTATGTCCCATACCTTCGATTTCAGTCCAGGACTTAGCTAAATCTTTATGAACTCTAGTAGCTTTAGGATCAATAACATCATCCTCTGTACCAACGACGAAGTTTCTATCCCAATTAGTTTCACCATAAGGAAGATTTATCTCAATACTCCTACTATGGAGAGCAGGATTAAATAGTAATACCTCAATATCGAAGTGACTAGCAATAGCATCAGCAAAATAACCACCCATACTACTACCAATAATCAGATCAGGTTTACCTTCTTTAATAATTTTTCTATATAATTCTCCGAAGAGACGATGATTAGTGTAATCCATAGCAGGAGCAAAAACTTCATCAGCGACTTCTTTTAAGAAATCTACCTTAGGTCCTCCAACCGTCGATTCTAAACCATGTAAATACCAAACATTCATATCGTAACTTTATATCTAAATATAAGAAAAATAATGCAGACTAGCAACTTCTTAAGTAACTTAATTATCTATTGACTTCATTACTCTTTTCATAAATCCATTCAAAGCATCTCGTTGAGTAGTTCCTTCTGATATTAATTTTTTTACTTCAATTGCTCCTTCTATATTAGAAAGTAATTCCCCAATAACTTCTATTTCATTATCTGTAACACCTCTTGCTTCAGCGATTGATAAAAGAACTTGAGATGCTTCTTCAAAGTAGTCTTCATCGAATTCTTCTTGTTGAACTAAGTGTTTAATTAACGGTAATTTCATATTTATCATCTTTAGGTGGACCTACCTGGGCTCGAACCAGGGACCTATTCATTATGAGTGAAGTGCTCTAACCAACTGAGCTATAAGTCCTATTGTGAATCAGGCAGGATTCGAACCTGCGACCGTTAGCTTAGAAGGCTAATGCTCTATCCAGCTGAGCTACTGATCCAAAAAATTAAAAGTTCTCTGCCAAGATCTTATTAATATCTTCTCTTGACTGCCATCCTCTTACATCGTCATCTCCTTCAACAAGGACCTCAAAGCTTGAAGCATCTTCTACTCTCTGACATTCAGCTCTATTTCCATCTCTCGATGTACTGTACATACCTTTACCACATACTATTGATATAGTTTTACCACCTTTGCTTTTTGAACCTCTAATTTGAGTCATAATAGCTCCTTTAATATGAGGGTGATCTAAGAATAATAAATTATCAAATGTTATCATTTTTTTTAACTTTTAATTTAATAGTACCGAAGGGCGGGCTCGAACCGCCACGGACATTACTGTCCATTGGATTTTAAGTCCAACGTGTCTACCAATTCCACCACTTCGGCAGGTTAGGATCAGGGGGCAGGACGCCCCCATCTCCAGGTTATGAATCTTTATGCGTTAATAACGTAATCTCTATATTGATGTATCAATGCTTCTACATTACTCATACGAACCTTTTCATATACTTTAGGCTCATTATCGTAAGCTTGAATCTCTATGTTACAAGACTTACCTGAAGCAGTCTTACTTAATATCCTAGCAGAGTTAATACCTCTTATAGTCCAGTCCCATCTAAGGTCCATTGCACCTTTCTTTCCTTCTCCAAATACTAATCCTTCTCCGCTTAGTTTATTCTCAGCTTGATTAATTTGAATATCATTGATCTCTGTTTTAAGAGAAGCAATATCATTTTCAATTTTATAAAGAGCAGTTCTAGCATCATTAATTTCTTTTGAATCTAACTCATTAACAGCATTTATTTCTGCTAACATATCATCTCCATGATCTAAAAGTACCTTTGCTACTTCGCCATTCGTAAATATTCTCTCTAATTCAAACTGAGAGTTATCCGAAGTTGAATACATACTAGTCTCAATCTTCTCATAGTCAGTAGAACTCCATGACTTATATAACCTAATAGTCATAAGCTCTTTATCGTAGTTACTATCCTTTTGAGGTCTTTTAACTTCGTAACTTGAACTAGAATAACCAGATGAAGCAGGTTTTTTAATGTAAACATCATCTAATGTAAATGCTCCACTAAAGTAACCGTCTACTACATCGTACAAAGTATCCGTTCTAGATTGCTCTAATTGTGCAACAATAGCATCTGCTGCTTCTCTTTCAATTTCTTTTGCAGCGATAAGCTGCGTAATAATTTCAATTTTTGTCATAACCTTTATTTTATCTTTTTAATTATACTTAAATATACGAATAATAATGCAGGGAGGCAACTTTATCTATGTAAGTCTTTAAAAAAATTATGTAAAAAAACTAGTAGAGTTATTGGCCAAAAGGCTATTTGAATTGCCCTTTCGGAACTAGACCAAGGCCTGTTATAAGGGTCATCTAAATATTTAGTAGTAAAGTACTCTAACCAAAGAGCCCAAGCGCATCCAAGCACTATGTATGTGCAAATAATATCTATGTTTGTCATTTAATATAATGTTTTAATAAAGTGGATTGTCCATGCTATCAATCCGTTAAGTTGTAATGCTACTAAGTTCCATTGCTTTCTAATCGATACCTGGATTAAAACACATCCGAATCCAAGCATGTAGAGAGCCGGAACTAATGTCCATTGACCTGCGATTAAGAATCCTACTCCCATATATCCAATTCTACTTCCTAATCTTTCTGTCGGTGTTAATCTTCTATCTTGAACCATAACTCTTAGGTAATAGTTCCACCATTTAAACTCACATTGTCTACAAGTCTTCTTAGCTCTATTTTTGAATAAAAATGTAGGCTTACTCTTCTTACATTTATTACATTTTCTCATAATCCTAAGTCCCTTCTTATATCTTCTTTTACTACTCTTAAATACTTTCTTCGTTTCTCTTTAGAGACGAAAGGCACTGACCAGAATTGCTTAGTTTTAGTCCATCTATTGATATTCCATCCAAAGACAAATGTGTATACACCCATAACTAAACGTAACTTAACAGAGTTCAAGTATAAAGTAACTACAGGTAACATAGGAGCTCCATGAGTAATATAGGTACGAACTTTTTTCTTGCTGAAAAACGGTTTTGGATAAGCATACTTACCTATAATAGGTACAAACTTATATGCAAATCCAGGTGTAAATACTTCATCAAAGAACATTTCTAGCTTTGGAGTTAATCTAAACCACCAAACTGGTGATACAAAATAGATATGAGTTGACCAAGTGACTAACTTCTTATACCCTTCTATTAGTTCTTTTTTATCTCGGTGTAGCTTATCTTCATAAAGGTCTATTACTTTGTAATCAGAATTATGTCTATGCATTTGTCTGATTATCGTTTTATATATACCGTTATAACAGAAAGATCTCTTATCAGGATGTCCTACTACTATCAGGTGTTTGGTCTTACTCACCATAGCTTTCTTTTTTGTATCTTTGTTTTATTCTTACTTTAGTTAATAACTGATAATAGTGTTGCTAATACTATCATAATAATTCCGCAGACTACTAATCCATTTAATGCAAATTTCTCTGTCTGTTGTTTTCTATAATCGTCTTTCATTCCTCATTAGTTTTACTAAGATACATCTCTTGCTGTCTAAGAGCTTTGTTTTTCGTTCTACTAACCTTATCGTGAGGGTATCTTCTCATGCTATCCGTTTGACCATGTCTTGCATAGTAACCTGGATAGTTCTCTTCTCTATTTTTATTATGGTTATAAAATATATTCCACATTAAAAATCCTACGTAGACTGCAAATATACAGAACCCTACTATAAACATTGCTACATTCATGATTGTCTTCTTTGTCTGATTGCTATGGCAAATAGTAAAATAGTTCCTGCCCAATGAGCCGAGTATTGAGCTTCTTCGGTGTATCCGAATAATCCTAATCCAATTGAATAGCACATACAAATAAATGCAATAATGATTGGGTAATAAGTGTTTAAAAATTGTTTCATAACTTTTGATTTTTAGATTTAAATCTGATTGCTTCAGATGTTTTATTATGTTTTGTTTTTCTACCTTTAACTCTTTTCCTCCATAATTCAAAGGAACTTCGTTTAAGATTTTCTCTCATTAATTTTCGGACATCGTTTTCCTTAAGTCCAAATTGAAACTCTATTGCATCGAATGGAGTACGATCTTCCCATGCCATTTCTATAACTCTATCAACATACTCCTCATGAGTAATATACGCACTACCACTTAAACACATAATTAATTACTTAACGGGGCTTTAATTGCTGGATGATAATTATAGTCATCCAAAACGAAATTAAACTCTCCTTGATCTAAATCAACATTTAACATTGATAGCTTAGGAAGATCATAAGGTTTTCTATTTATTTGCTCCTTAGCTTGCTCTATATGATTCTTATATAAATGTATATCCCCAAAATTACCTATTAGCTCTCCTGGTTCATATCCGGTCTCTTTACATAAAAGTAAGAGTAACATTCCGTAACTACTAATATTAAAAGGTACTCCTAGAAATAAATCTGCACTTCTTTGTTGCCACATTAAGGATAGTTTACCATCAGCTACATAACATTGAAAAGCGTAATGGCAAGGAGGAAGTTTCATATAAATTAAATCATCTACATTCCACGCCGACACTATATGCCTTCTACTGTTAGGTTGACTTTTTAAGTTATTAATCAATTCCTTTAGTTGATCAGTACCGTTCCAGTCTCTCCACTGCTTACCGTATATAAATCCTAAATTACCCCATAGTCTACTAAAGTCATCATCTACTAATATCTGATTTTCGAATTCTTCTATATCATAGTCAGGGTCTTCTAAATCCCAATGGTGAACTCTTTCGTAAACCTTATACGCGTCCCCAGTCCAAATATGACAATTATTCTCAAGTAAGTATCTTAAATCTGTTCTGCCTTTCAGAAACCATTTCAATTCAGTTGCAACAGTTTTTAAAGGAATTTTCTTTGTAGTCAATACTGGAAATCCATCCTCCATTCTATGACGTATAGTCATTCCAAATCTAGATAATGTTCCAGTTCCAGTTCTATCAGCTTTGTCTATACCGTTATGAAGTACCTCTGCTAATAAAGCTCTATAACGTTCATCTAGTCTATTTACTTCCATAGTACTTGAATACAAATTAAAATTAATGCTATTATTAAACTAACAAAAGTCTTTGTTGTGATACCTTCATTAAAGTAGTAGCTAACTAATATAGCGTAAATCACCATACCGACTCCAAACCCTATAAATCTAGCAGGCCATAGTAAATTATCACTTCCGGAAACAGTATACTTAGTCCCCCATATATAAAAGAATGAGAGAACTATCCCAGATGCTGCAACTAAGAATTCATTATTTCTAAACCAATCAGTTTTTAGGAATTGACCGTTTAGTTGAAAGAAAGTAAGAATATGAGCTACTGTAAAAGCACTCACTCCTATAATTAAATCGTATAACTTCATTTATAAAATTTCTTCACAATTATCTTTGTGTTTGAACCAACCACCACATTTACACTTAACCCAGTATATTGCTGGGGTTATGAAAGGCATAGAAGCAAAGGCAGTCCATATGTTAGGATGCCAATGCTCTCCACAAATCCCTAAAGCATGTTTAATTACTTCTATCATTTAGCAACGTCTCTTGTTCCTAATAGCCAGTCAAAGAATTTATTCTGACTTTCTAAACTATAGAATGCCTGGTCATGGTTGTTACGCATACTAATCTTTCTAAACTCATCAGCAGTAACTCCTGCTGCCGATAGATACCTACTAACCGTGTCTACTTTTAGATTTGTAATTCTAGCTAGTTCGATTTTGCTTCTCATAGTTAAATCGATAGTTCTAGTCTTTTTTGATGTAAGACCAGGAAACATTTTTGTAATTGCATTTCTCATATTTGTAACCTTTATTTATTTAATTATTTCTACATTTGTCCAGGCAGCTAAGTGTACTACCTCTCCATTATCTCTAGTACAGTAACTATACATTCCGTCTACATGACTGAAGTTAAGAATCTCTTCTCCTTCTACCATAGGTGAAGCAGGAGGGACTTTTATATCCCCCACTACTTTTATCCTACTATTTCTAGGTACGTTATATAGTTCCATTATACTAAAGCTGTTGCTAGTTTAAACAATTCTTTATTCACTTTAAGATCTTTCTCGAAAGATTTAATCTTTCTAACCTTTCTAACTTTAGCTCCAGTTAAAGCAGCATGAAAGTCTCCTTGAGTAATCTTCTCTTGAACTACGTTAAAGACTCTCCAAAGATCATCTCCTTCGTCTTCCTTACGTTTAGGATCTAAGATATCGATAATAGTTTCATCATCGTAGTTAAACTTCTTAGCCTTTTCAGACCCAGGCTCGATACCAGCTCTAATTAACATAGCATCTAAAGCAAGCTTATTCTTCTCTTCTGAAGTTAAAACTCTTTTCTTCATTTGATTAAGAACTTCTACTTTATTAGGTAGATCAGCAACTGCTTGGTTAACAACTCCTCTCAATTCATCGAAAGTATATCCTTTATGCTTAATTTTAAAGTCGCTAAATTGCTCATCAGCAACAACTAAACCATTCGAACAAACTAATCTGAAGATACCAACGCTAAACTTAAATGCTTGCATACCGTCATGAGAGTTAGTCATAATAATTCTAGGAAAAGAATCATCTCCATCTGAACCTTTAATCTTTAAATCAGGATTCTGGAAAGCAATCATATGCTTACTAAAGATAGTAGATTTTCCTCTACCTTTACGTTGAGCTGCTTGAACAGGCTTCCAACCTAATTTATCTAAATCGTCAATAATCGTTTCGGTATTAACGAATAAGTACTTACCACTAACTTTAGGATTAGTAGCTTCTTTTGCGAATGCCAACGGGCATACTTCTTTGAGCTGATCCTTATCCATATAAGTCTGCTCACCTTGAAAATTTAACATTACATCTGACATATTTATAACCTTTTAATAATTAATATACTTAAATATACGAACTTTATCTTTGTAAACCAACTAATTCACTAATTATTTTAAGAATAAATAATAAATCTTTCTTGAGTATTAGTGTTTTGAAGTTTTCTCTCAATAACTCTACCTCTTGGTTTTTTACTTAGTTTTTCAAACCTATAACCATCGATTTGGATATACTGTCCTTCAACGATAAGGTCTGCAACTCTTGCATTAACTTTTGTACCTCTAATAAAATAACTTTCATTCATAATATAACTGATTTTTAATTAATAATTTCTGCGTCTTTAACTAATCTTACAAGTAAATACTTACCTTGATATTTTAAGACATGATCGCAGTGATTCATATCTCTCCATGCTTTTAATCCTTCCATATTACCATTTACTTGCTCTTCTGATATTTCTCTAACAAGCTGGTAGTATTCATTATTTAAGTTTATAAGCTTCACCATACCTTAGATGCTTCTAAAAGTTTCCAAGTATCAATACATTCATCATGCATATCATGTTTATGGAACATATCCAAACAAGACTGTAAAGCTGTAGACCATTGAGCTTGTGGTAATGATATCTCATAAACCATTTCTACGCCTTCAAAAGAAATTTCAAATAAGTCTGCAGATTTAATATTCTTTTGCATAGCTTCAGATATTCCTTCGACTATATGTTCTGTTACTTTTAGAGTTTTATTCCTAAATAACTCTTCAAATTCTTCAGTATCTTTTAAATGTAGTTTAACCATTAACCTCTATTTTCTGATATTTTTCTAGTTTCATCATATAGCTTACCTGTATATAGAGAACCTGAGTTCGTATAAGCCATTTCCTTATTTGAACCAAACATATAAACTGGACCCCAGTAGTCATAAGTCTCCATCGGTACCGTAACGTTACCTAATTCAGCATAAGTTGGTTGTGTAATTCTCCTTAATCCATCAAAGGATCTAAATTCACGGCCAGTAACCCTGGTCCATCTTTCGTTGATATATATTTCTAATACTCCAGCGGTATTAAAATCATACCTAAGTTTTTCTGTTGCTCCTCTTTTTTCTGCCATTACCTTTCTAAAATTACAAATGAACCAAAATTCTCATCAAATACTTGGAGTAAGTTTTCATAATCTCCTGACATCATATTACTGATGATTTCTTCGCTATCTAAGCCAAGCTCTCTAGCAAATCGTTTAGCATAAGCCATTAACGCATAAGCGTTACCGTCAGGACCGGTAAGATCTATAACTATAGGACCGGATTTTTCTTTCTTTTCTCTTATCATAACCTTTATTATTTATACTAAATATACGAAAAATTAAGTTCCTAGGCAACTAATTTAGTAGATATTTTTAGTCTTAGTATTGAGCACCGAAGTAATTAAATCGTCGCAAACCTCAGGAGAGATTTTACCGGAATCTAATAGATCGTAGATAACTGTTGATAATGTTTCGTGTGAGTGAGTAATTACTCGAGAGTTTAAATTTGTCATAACCTTTATTATTTATACCTAAATATAAGAAAAAATTAGTTAAGATCCAACTGATATCCGCTAAAGTTATCTAAATAAGAAGTCATTGAGGTACCAAATCCATCTTTAAATTCTCTTCCTCTTTTAAAGAATTTTTTTACATTACCTTGACCAGCTAAATGTGCTGCTGCTAATATTCCAGATTCAGTAATATAAATACCTTTGAATTCTCTTCCGCAATACTCATCTATTATTTTTTTTAGTTTTTTCTTATTATGTTCTAATAGAGCTTGCATAGCTTTTTCCTGTATGTAAGGACTATTTAAAAATTCATCTTGAGTAATTTTAAATCCTAATCCTTTTAGAGTGGATTTACCGAATTGGTATCTACCCATGTATCCATATTTGTTAACAATGTTATATCTGTTGCCAGATTCTCTATGACCAATTGCTTCTAAAAAATCTCTGTGAGTGTTAGCTGGTAATTCTATTTCAACTAATTCTATTTTTGGTTCTATTGGCAATAACTCTGCTGGTTTCATGGTAATTTCTAATGGAGCCATGTATCTAGTACTGTTGTACGAAGTAAAGGCCATTACTGTAAACATAGCAATAACAGCTAAGGTAATTTTCGATATATTTTTCATATGTTTTGTTTAAGTTAGAAAAGATCTAAAAACGAAGTATTGATCTTCTTGTCGCGTAACTTTTCATTACGTTCATGTTGCTTTACTAAATCATCAGCAACTTTTCTCTCTAGAGGCTTCTTCTTTTTGAAGGTAGAAAATTTATTGGTTTTCTTTTTTCCCATAATAATAAATAGTTCTATAATTTAGAGATATACTCTTCCCCAGGGGATTCATCGTCATACAGCCCTAATTCTTTTAGGTGTTCAATGTGATGAGAATCCAATTCCCAATCCGGTTCGTCTTTCTTAGTTCTTACGTAGTCTTCCATTGCCTCTGCTTGTTTCTCATCGATAGGTGATGCTGCATACAGGTAAGAGCAATTGTAACAGAGAAACTCTAAATTATCTAAATGCCAATTTTTTTTGTTTCCATCTTTGAAATTTAGTATAACTGGTATTTTTTGATCAGTTACTCTTCTTTCTGAAAAGCCGCAAGAGTTACAAACCTCTACTAACTTTCCTTCACTTAGAAGCCTAGCTTTTATCTTTCTAGGATCGAAATGTTCTATTGGTACTCTACCTTCTAATACATCCATAAGAGGAATATTATCAATACCGGCTATAGCAAACTTTGGTATGCCTTCACCAGCTTGATTCTTATGTACTTCGAGCAAAGTAATTCCATCATCATTCTTATACATCTTAGCATACTTCTTATAGTGGTTATAAGAAACGTGTAGATATCTGGCTGCTGCCATATTAGAACGAGTGACTTTTTGTGCTCGAAGTATATCCTCTTTAGTAAGTATTTTAGAAGGTCGGGCCATCTGGATCGTATTCGTCAGGTGCTAATGCATTATCTACAGCTTCTTTCATGGATTGAGAGACTGCCATTTCGTCTTTCTCTAAATCTAGTAGCTCAATAAGTGCTTGTTTATCACCTTTCAATTCAGCTTCTTTAGCAGCAATACTTCTGTACTGGTCTGCATCCATAATGATCAAGTCATTATAGGTATGATCTCCTGTACCTTCTACGGTTGTAACTGCGACTTTCTTTTTAACATCGGAACAATCAACACAGTAGTTGTACCCGTACTTAGTCAATCTTAGTTCTGGAAAGTCTGTGCCACATTGAGGGCAAGGAATCATCTTTAGGTTTTGTGTATTCATATATAACTTATTTTAAGCTTAAAGATACGAAAAAATACATTAAGAAGCAACTTATTCGTTACTTTTCTAATGTTTTTAGTACATCCCAAACGTCTTGAGCAGTTTCGAAATTTACTACTTTTTCTCCTTTACTCTTTGTCTCAATCGTAATCGTACCGTCCCAGTCTTTGTCAGGTACTAATTGATATAAATACATCTGTATGAGTGCAAGTTGTTCTTTTGTAAAGATCATTTTAAAGAGATCTTCTATAACGTTAAAAAATTGGTCTTCATAAGCAGTCATATCCATTCCTATTTCATCCTGCAAAAAGTCTCTTCTATCTTCAATCTTTTTAAGATTATTTATTACTTTTACAAATGTCATCTTTTTCATATCTTGCAGGTCTGGTTCTTTAAACTTAATCCTAAAAGGTATAGGGTGGATTGAATGAAGTATCTGTCTAATCCGCTTTTTTGGTTCCGTGCTTTTCATACTGTTCAACTTTAAATAGTTTATTGAATTCACTTAAAGATAACTTTTTATGACGAGCAAAACTTTCAATAGCTAATTCTTTTGAACTGAATTTGCCTTTGTTGATTCTTTCTTTACTTTTATCTGTTTTAATAAAAAAGTAGTACTCTGTCATAAATGTTTTAAAATTTAAGGTTAATCTATTGTTGAATCTGCTGAAGGATTCTGAGAAGAAAGTGCTTTTCTAATAATTTTATCAAAGTACTCAATATAGATAAAAAAGCCTATAATAGTTTTATCCTTAAGGTTTCTATCTCTTTCTACTCTTAATTCATATTGATCTAGTCCAGATTCTAATCTCTTTTCTAATTCAATAGCAATATCGTTTTGTTCAGTCGAAGTAATCGAACCAAACTTCGTAGGAAGAAATTGCACTTTAACTCCTTTTTTCTGAGGATCCTCGTTTGTATCTATTTTTAAAATAAAAGTATGTCCTGCAAAGTTAATTTTAGCAGCTTCATTTAAAATACTTTTAATAGCTTTTTCTAGTTTATCCATTTGAATAGTGTTTTATATAAATATCAGCCAAATAGCATTTGTTTACTATTACTGGTACCTTCGTTTAAAATTTGATGACCAACGATTTTTCTATTCCTAGAATACTGTTCAATCGACCATTCTATATTATCTGTGGTTAAGCTTACTTCTTCTTTCTGTCCGTCAAAGTAGGTAAACTCAATCAAGTATGTTTTCTTCTTCATATTTTATAATTTCTATTGTTAAGTTGCCTAAATTAAACTTCCCACTTGTAGGTTTATTATGATTTAAAATAGCGCTTAATTGTCTAATATAAATATAATCCTGAGTTGTAAATGTTTCACCATTTATTTCTATTAATATATGATTATTTTTTGAATTATCCAACGGTTTTATACGTTCTTTTAAGTCTAACACAGATCTTTTTTGCTCTTCAGCAAGATAATCTTTATAATCTATATCAACATAACATGTATCCGCCCAAGGTTCTAGTTGAGTTAATAAATTACCATTACAGTTTTTAATTATAAAACCTTTGTCGTACTTAGGATTAATGGTAGGATACTGATATTCGTCATTAAGTATCCAATCACCCCATTTTCTAATAAACTCTCTTTCGCATCTCGACATTGTATCTCTATAATCAGGGTTTTCTATTCCTACTCCTTTATTCCATTTATGACCTCTACATGTCATATGGTAACAGAGAGCATCTCTAGATTGAACCATTTCATACCCATTATTAATCCACCTATTAAAGATATCAGAATCTTCGTAACCATAAGGGGCAAATCTTTGATCGTGTCCACCAATAGATAAATGATCTTCTTTATATAGTATCCAAGGGGCAAAGATACCTCTTGTAGTATTATCTTTCTCTTTTAGAGACTCTTCTTTAGTAAATGTTTCGAATGCATCCCACATAAAGTTATGAGCATCATCGCCAAAATCTCTGACTATCTTTTCTTTACCTGCTGGATGTATTGGAGGTTCTATTCTAGTAGCACAAACTATCTTACCTTTATTTAAATGTTTTAGCATATTTTCAAAATAGCCAGGACCTATAATCATATCTGAATGTAATATAGAAACTATATCTGTTTCGGCTAATCTCATTCCTTCATCATACCAGTATGTATGTCCTTTTCTTTCTGGTGATATAACTGTGTTTAGCTGTTCATCATTTAAAGAAAGTAACCACTCGGCTGTTCCATCCTCTGATGCATCATCTATAATTATAATATTTACGTCTCCTCCATATCTTTTTATACTTTGGTAAGTATTCTTAAGATGAGGTAATGTATTGTATGATGGTATTATTACTGTATGCCGCATATCATTCCGTATTGATCTTTTTTAGGTAGTCCTCCCCATTTATTATAAAACTTTTGAGCGTTAGCTTGTTCGGCTTTTCTCTGTCTTTCTGATGATTGATTATTATTCTCTTCTAATCTATGAGAACCTCTAGCACCAAAGTGCCAAACAATAGACTTAGTTGGCATGAGAAATTTACCTCCTTCATTTAACATACGAAGAAACAAATCATAATCATCCCATGAGGTTGGAGCGAATAGAGGATCGTTGCCTCCTATCTCATCCCACCAGCTCTTTTTAACTAGTCCGGAAACTCCTTCACCTTTAGGTATTTCAAAATCATTCTTTAATGCTATTAACTTAGCATACTCTAATAAACCTTCATGTTTAAAGTCATCGTGATAAGCTCCAAATGCATCTTTAGGTACAAAATGAGTACCGGGTCTATCTTGATCGTTAAACATATTAGGTTCTATTCTAAAAGAATTAACCCATAGTTTATCGTAGTTATATTTCTCATGAACTTTCATTAGTTCTAAATCCCAATTAGGAGTTACATAAAAGTCTGAATGTAAGAACATAATATACTCAGTCTTAACTTTCTCAGCACAAAAATTCATTCCTCCTCCTATGCCTTTTGGTTTATCATTCTTATCTATATAGTACTCTAAGCTATATTGAGGAGCATTCTCTTCTAACCATTCATCAGTTCCATCGCTACAGTTTTCTGCATGAATAATAAACGGAGCATTCTTCCAATGAGAATGTTGCCTTACTGATTGAATCGCTAATTCAAGATAAGGTAAATTATTATATGTGCTAATACAAAATGTTATCATACTTTTAAATTATATATAAATGAATTCATTGCATGCATGCTATCTGTTGCATATCTTTTAAATACATCATCATTTCTAGTAGCAAAAGTTCCTGTTCTTTTACTAGGGTGTTTATAATTATGTCCTTTTAATCTTGTAGTAACACAGACTTGAGGTATTTTTTTCTTTCTAATATAGTACTCAAAGCAAGTATCTTCTCTTACGAAATGCATACCGGGAGCTATAAAAGGAGTTTCAAATCCTTTAGAGATGCATACTGTACTACCATCTATTTTCCAAGGAACTTGTTCAAGAATTATATCTCCTGATTCGTCATTAAATTTATCTAATTGAGTTTGATTGATATAGTCTTTATACTTATAAGGCTCTTCTAATAGCTCTATACAATCCTCTTTATGGTCTGGGGTGCATTGACAAGGTTTAGAATAACCTCTAAGTCTTTCATGCGTAACTACATCCCAGCTGTTATCCCACATTGGTCTTCCTGCAAAAGTAAGAACGTGTTCCTGTTCAATTTCAACTTTATCTAAAATAGCAAAAATGTCTCTTGGTAATATTGTATCTGTTTCTCCCCATACTGTGTACTTAGCTTCTGGATCGTAAACTTCTCTTCTCCAATCTGCTATATTATAAAAAGGTTGGTCATCAGTTTTAACAGTAACTGTAGTTCTGGGATCTTTAAAAAGAGAATGATCTAAGTGCTTAGTAAAGAAATCGTCTACTTTCATTCCTTCATTAGGTTTCTCAACATATGTCTGTTTATTTAAACATATTTGAATCTTAACATCTGTATTAGGGGAAGCTCTTAACGCTGCTAATACAGAATCCCAGCACTCTTGAATCATTGCTGTCTCATACCACATATGGTGTACTTGATATAATATCATGCCCAGTTACTTTGTAAAGTTATACCTAAATAATTTTCTTTTATATTCTCTTCTAATCCTAATCCATTACCTTGCTCAAAATCGTACATCTCTTTCCAATGATAGAATTTAAATATACCTGCTGTAGGGTATATGTCTATTGGTTTTGCTGCCATAAGATACTCTCCATACGTAACAGCTTCTCTCATTGCTATATTATGCTCTTGTTGCATTGCTAATTGAAAAGTTTCAAAGGTAAGATTATTTGGCTCTAAATAATTTTCTTCAAAATGTTTCCATACAGCTACGGACCAATGGTAAGGAGGAGGACCGTAATCCCAAATTTTGTTATGCTGTTCTCCAAAAACACTTCTATATGCTTTTACTGCTTTAACGTATCCGTTTTCACTATAGTTTTTTCCGAATAGTATTTTTTCATATTGCTGGACCTCTTTATTTTCATGAACTAGAGAATAGATAGTTCCGGAAGAATGTATAAAATCATTCATATAGAAATCTTTTATAAAGAATTGATCTGAGTCGATACATATATAGTTATCGGTATGTACTGCCTTCCATACGTTTGATTTTACTATCTGCTGACTTCTCCACCCGTCCATTCGGTATTTGAATTGCCATATGCTTTCGTCAGTAATATATTCATAACCGTCTATACCTAAAGTATCTCTAAGTAGTTTATATTCAGATGACGGAGTAGAGATAAAAAAAGGAATGTTATCTTTATTATGCTTTTTTACAGACTCTAATAATCTTTTAGCCCTTTGAAAATCTCTTCCAAATGTTTTACAGTATAGTATTAATTTATAACTCATCTAAAGTAATTCTTTCAAATCGATTATCACCAGGATTATTATCTGATAATATACGAACTTTTATTCCTTTATCCAAGAAATAATCATACATTTCTTTCGTACTATCTATCGTCTCTTTTAATTCTTCATAGTCGGGTCCTGCTCCTGCATGAGTTTTGTATAATGATTCTGCATGTTCTTTTACCCAAGCATCATCTCCTAACTTAAATCCTTTTTTCTTTTCAAACTTAGATAAGTCTCCTATATCCCAACCTATCGTAACTATATCTTTAGCTCCTAAATGCATAGCTAATCCAAATCCAGATTCATACATAATACCAGGTCCCCAAATTATTTTACCTTCTGAGTATGCTTCAAAGTTTTCAAAGTTTCTACTATATGCTGTTGTATTGTACATATCTACCCATGGAGTAGAGTAACAAGGAACTAACATATCAGCTGGAGACTTCCATTCGTTTTCTATTCTATTAATCTCATAAGGCATATTCATAGCTGTTAACTGCCAATGAACAATAGTATCTTCTGAGTAATATTCATATGGTTGGTAAGAGTACGCAGACATAAGATGAAAAGATGCTACCTCTTTAACGTATTCATAGGATTGTTTACATGCTAGGACTGTCTTTCCTTTTAATTTCTCTAATAGCTTTTCTCTATCATGAGTAGTTAAAGAAGGTCCGCAACTAACTAAGTAAACAGTCTCACCCTTACATGCGTCTTTGAGTAACTTTATTCTTTCGTAACTATCGTTCGTAGTTGATATTATATTCTTAAAGCTTCTCATATAATTTTTCTCCTAATTCAAATTGCCATTCGTAGTCTATATCAAATGCTTCTAGTTCAGGCATAGTAAATAATTTTATACCGCCCGGTGCTTGAAAGTCTCCCATAAACTTATCCTGTCTTATGAGATCTAATTTTGAAGCATATAGTACATGAGCTGCTTCATAGGTTGGCTCTACTACCTTTGTATTCATTATTGTTTGATCTGCAGGCCAGGGAGTAACTAAAGAACCTTCTTTATTCCAGTAGTACGTTTTCTTTTCTATAACAGCAAATAAATTCTCTTCTACTTGATTCTTAAACTGATTGTGGAAATTTCCAATAGTTTCAGGTTTTAGTAGTGGATTGCATCCTGATACTAATACTACGTACTTATAATGTTTAGGTAGCTGATCATGCCATTCATAAATCTTCTGTAATGAATTGTCATTGTTAGCTGATTCATAGCTTCTTCGGAAAATATTTACTCCCTTATTGCCAGCTATGTCTATTAATTCATCTTCGTATACTGAAGCCCATATGTATTCTTTACTTTCCGGAAATGCTTCTATAAGTTTATCTAATACTACATCAAACAAAGTTGTTCCTGCAAAGTCTCTAATCATCTTTTGAGGAACTCTTTGACTATTTAATCTTGCTTGTACTACAATTGCAATACTATCTGATTTTTTCATATATTTCTTTTCTTAAAGGAAAGTACTTCTTTGATGCTTCAGTTCCTAAATTATACTCTAAACCTTCTCCTAAATTTTGTAATCTATTTTCTGTGTCTATTTTACCTAAGATTATATATGCTTCCATAAATACATTATAGTAATCTTTCTCCCAATCTCTTCTTGTATCTGTATCTTTTAATCCTTTTGTTCCAGTAAAAGCATGTACGTTAGAAAAATCTTTATTAAAACCGTCATACCCTACAAAGTATATGTTCTTTGCTCCTGTCACTAATGCTAAACATACTAGTCTAAGAACTGCTCCTGATTTCTGTGCTAATGTATATTCTATCTGACCAATATCAATATCCATCCTATAAATGTCGTAACTAATAGAATTATCAAATTTTTTATATTCTTCAGTACCTTGCTTGCCTCTATAATGAACTGGTTCAAAATATGTAAACGGCTTAACTTTATTTAAGTAGGAAACTAGCTTATCGTCTTTTAAGTCTGTTGTGTAAGCTAGTTGGTATAGATCTAAATTTTGTGATGCTACTCTTTCATTTTTATAGAAATCGTTACAAGTCCATATGAATGTATCAGGAGTAATAATATTTTCCCAAGCAACATCGTTAGTTGAAGTACCTCCTCCAATAATTAAAATATCTTTACCGTTATATTTTTTTTCGAAATCCATTATTTTTTAATAAACTGAGCTAGTAAACATGGTTGCTGTACTCCCGGTATTATAAAATCTACGTCAAAATATTCTTCAAATAACTTTGCTAATGATTGTTCGCTGAAGTAATGAAAATGCCCGTCAAATTCTGTATCAGGGTTTCTTAGTCTTCTATTAATTGGTACTTCTAATACCAGGTACTTGTTTGTACAATCATATGCTCTTTTTGGAAAGTCTTTAAGGTTTTCTATATGCTCTAAAACATGCCAGCAAGTAACTAAATCGTAACTCTTTTCAATATTCATTTGAGTGAAAGCTCCATGGTATACTTTATAACCAGCTTCGGTTAAATTTTTATTACATATATCACTTACTTCAGTTCCTTCTACTTCATTTACTCTATCTTTAATCAAATTTAAAAAGGTGCCTCCTCCTGCTCCGATGTCTAAAAGAGTATTTACTTCTCCTAAAATAGGTTCTAAGAATTCTATTCTACGTTTACAAATATTATGACGTTTTTGATGAAATATATCTGTAAATGTTCCGTCTATTACTTCAGACTGATCTCTTCTTCCTTCTTGCCCTTTACCTCTATAAAGACTCTTATGGTAGTTTATACCGTCTCCATCATACTTAATGTAAGTGTGATTACATACCTTACACCTGTCTACTTTATATTGAACGATTTCGGTATCGCCGCCACATATTATACAAGCCATTGTTTAAAGTTTTTTAAAATCCAATTTTTATCTGTTTCGTGACATTTTGCTATAAACTTGTCTCGTATTTCATACCACTCTTTTAGGTAACTTGAATCTTTTTGTGTTAGTAAATTGTATTTGTTTTTTAATTTTTCGTACCAATCATCTTCAGCAATATCTACATTATAGTTTTCGAATCCATTTTCGTAAGAGAAATCTCTA
>Ga0098048_1000338_pt1 | contig 23544 bp, 22 predicted proteins | sample 13_taG_FD_75052 | JGI IMG/M metagenome (GOLD analysis project Ga0098048, IMG submission 75052) | Marine viral communities from the Subarctic Pacific Ocean - 13_ETSP_OMZ_AT15268 metaG | ecosystem: Environmental > Aquatic > Marine > Oceanic | place: Pacific Ocean | collected 2015-01-16 | reverse complement strand
ATGTACTGGTCTTTCTGTTTCATCTAAGTTATTTAAGTTTTTCACTATTATTTTTGAAATACCCTCTACATATCCAAGTTCACCTACTTCCATCAAATCATTAAGCTGTAATTTTATGGAATCTACAAAATCAGTAATATTCATAGCATTTTTACAGGTTTCGTTTAAAAAGAAATTAAGATTAAATGCTTTGTTATGTGAATTGATGTTGTTAGTTGTATTATTATTATTTGTTACTATACCAGTTTTTACTAAATTGCTTATGGTATTATTCTGATCTAATATGATTTGCTTCATTTCTTTGTTATCTTTAATTAACTCCATAACAAGTTCTGTCGTTATTACATTTGATTTTTTTGAACATTTCTTTCTGTGACGATAATAACCTGTATTGTATTTATAAACATTCCCACATTCACATTGATATGATTTGGAACTTTTTGGAACTAAATTACTACCATTTTCTACCATTTTACTACCATTTTCGCGATTTTTATGTTTATCGGTTGTTAAATGTCTGTTATATTGACTTTTTCTACACGTCGAATAGTCACATATATCACATATATATTTTCCGGAACTTTCTGGAACTAAAACACTACCATTTACTACCATATATTGGTAGTAGAAAAAGTTCCTAAATACTTTTCGACAAAAAATATGAAAAAATTATGCTCATAAAATTTTTCATTTTCGTTTAATATAAGACCATAAAATTTCATTATCAAGTCAAAAAATTCCGTCAGTAAGGACTTTTTGGACAAGTCAATTTTGGACATTTTTTTTGTCCATTTTCAGAAAGTTAAAACACTTTTCATTTTTTGAAATCAGTGGATTTCTCTTCATATGTAGGGAATAAAAAATGACATATTTTCAAAAATTTCCTGAAATCCCCTTCATCATGTAGTAATCCGTCTTTAAGTAGTTAAATTAATATATATATATATATATATATACTAACTTAAAGAACTCAACTATTTTATTGTTGTAACCTTGGAAATATTTTTTATAATTTTTTCATTCTTATCTTGGTCTATAGTCATAACTTCTACAACCATCTTATCGTATTTATCTGATACTTTTGAATAAGCATTCTTATATTCTGGATATTTCTCTCGAAACTGTGGAAGTAATCTTATATTTTTATCTGCTACTTTTGTAATTGCTTTCCTCAAGTGGGTTTTATTATCATCTTCTTTATTCCATTCACCTTGATCTTTTACATACATTGTTTCTCTTTTCTTGTCTGTGCAATGTACTGGTCTTTCTGTTTCATCTAAATTATTTAAGTTTTTCACTATTATTTTTGAAATGCCTTCTACATATCCAAGTTCACCTACTTCCATCAAATCATTAAGTTGTAATTTTATGGAATCAACAAAATCAGTGATGTTCATAGCATTTTTACAGGTCTCGTTTAAAAAGAAATTAAGGTTGAAGGCTTTGTTATGTGAATTGGTGTGATTATTATTATGTGAATTGTTAGTTATTCCATTCTCCGTTAATTTAATCACCATATCTTGCTGTCCTTTAATAAGTTCGGCATTTTGTTTAAGAAGAGTGATTATGAGTTCATCTTTATCAAGTTCAGTAAGTTTTTTAGTTGTTTCTTGTTTAGGTTCTTCAGATTTATTACATTTTTGTTTATGTTTCCATAAACCAACACGAGATTTAAAACTTTTATTACAACAATTACATATAAAATCCTTAATATCGTTGGCAACTTCATGGCAACTTTTGTTGCTAAAAGTGTTAACTTCTGTTAACTTTGTATGTTTAGATGTTGTTAAATGTTTATCATAACTACTTTTTTTATCTGTATAATAGTTACATGATTTACAAAAAAATCTTTGAGCAACTTTTGAGCAACTTCCTGTTAACATTTGTTATATATAAAGTTAACAAAAAAAGTTGCTAAATCCTTTTTATAAAAAAATATGAAAAATTATCATAACAAAAATAAAAAATATGATTTAAAATAAGACCATAAATTTTCATTATCAAGTCAAAAATTTTCGTCAGTAAGGAGTATTTGGACAAGTCAATTTTGGACATTTTTTTTGTCCATTTTCAAAAAGTTAAAACACTTTTCATTTTTTGAAATCAGTGGATTTCTCTTCATATGTAGGGAAGAAAAAATGGCATATTTTCAATAATTTATGGAATTTCCCTTCATCATGTAGTAACCCGTCTTTAAGTTCATTTAAGTATATATATATATATATATATCAACTTAAAGAACTCAACTATTTTATTGTTGTAACCTTAGAAATATTTTTTACAATTTTTTCATTCTTATCTTGGTCTATTGTCATAACTTCTACAACCATCTTATCGTATTTATCTGATACTTTTGAATAGGCATTCTTATATTCTGGATATTTCTCTCGAAACTGTGGAAGTAATTTTATATTTTTATCTGCTACTTTTGTAATTGCTTTCTTCAACTTAGTTTTCTTATCATCTTCTTTATTCCATTCTCCTTCATCTTTTACATACATTGTTTCTCTTTTCTTGTCTGTACAATGTACTGGTCTTTCTGTTTCATCTAAATTATTTAAGTTTTTCACTATTATTTTGGAAATACCCTCTACATATCCAAGCTCACCTACTTCCATCAAATCATTAAGTTGTAATTTTATAGAATCAACAAAATCAGTAATATTCATAGCATTTTTACAGGTCTCATTTAAAAATAAATTAAGATTAAATGCTTTGTTATGTGAATTGGTATGAGTATTATGACTATTATTAGTAGTATTATGAGAGCCGTTTTTAACAATTTCCATTAATTCTGCATTTTGTTTAATTAATATCATAATAAGTTCTTTATCAAAATTTGTTTCATTTTTTGTTGTTTCTTGTTTGGTTTCATTTTGTTCTTGATTACATGTCTTTTTATGTCTCCATAATCCTTGTCTATGTTTATATTGTTTTCCACAAGAACATATACATACATCATCTTCATTTTTTTGGCTGATTTTTGGCTGATTTTTGGCTGATTTTTGTCCCTTCGTGTAACCATATGTAACCATATTATGTTTATTGCTATTCATATGTGTATCATAATTAGTTTTTTTAGACGTACTATAGTCACATAATTTACAATAAAATTTTGGCTGAATTTTTGGCTGAATATTGTCTCCTAAAGTAACCATAATGTAACCATAGAAAAAAATCTAAATCCTTTTTCAAAAAAAAATATAAAAAATTATCATAACAAAAATAAAAAATATGATTTAAAATAACACCATAAATTTTCATTATCAAGTCAAAATTTTTCGTCAGTAAGGAGTATTTGGGCAAGTCAATTTTGGACATTTTTTTTGTCCATTTTCAGAAAGTTAAAACACTTTTCATTTTTTGAAATCAGTGGATTTCTCTTCATATGTAGGGAAGAAAAAATGGCATATTTTCAATAATTTCCTGAAATCCCCTTCATCATGTAGTATCCCGTCTTTAAGTTCATTTAAGAATATATATTATTTTGCCTTCTTTGGCCGACCTCTTGGCTTCTTTTCTTTCACTTCTTCTGTTACCTTCTTTGACGATGGTTTTAGCTTATCACCTAAAAGTTTAACGTCTTCATAATTTATTTTTTCTCTTTTATTTTTATACATTGTAGAAATTCTACCTAAGAATTGTGGAAATTTTACCATTGCTTTCTTATTACATTTTGAAGTGGAATTTATTGTACTTAATGCTACATGAGGCGCAAACTCCCAGTTTGTCATATTTACTTGTGTTTCAAATAAATCCGCATCCGATAAAGCGTCTGATGAATAAGCCAAATTATCTAACCTTTTTACTTCATTATTTATACTTAATATATTATTTATATAATTCTCTTGAACCATTAATGTATGCAAATCATTCGACAACCAATATGTATCATATTTGCTATCTATTGTTTCATCCATCGATAACAATTTTCCTGTTGTTTCAAATATGTTTGAACTTTGAATATTTTTCTTACTTTTACGCATTTCAATTTGTAATGTATTTATTATAAATCTTATGTCACCATTTGATTGTTCATATAATTCTTTTAATTCTTGTTCTTTAATTTTTATTTTTTCAGTTACTACAATCTTGTAGAGTAACCTATACACATCTTGATAACTTGGTTTCGTCATTTTTATATCAAAACAATAATTCAAAATGGGTTTTATTGACTGATCAAATCTGTCATTACATATACAAATAATCGGAATCTTTGTTTCTTTTATACATTCCGTTAAAGATGATATAAACCCATAATCACCACCAGCATCTATTTCACTAACTACTAATACATTTTCTTGTCCATCAAATGTTTTTTTAGTTTTCAAAATAGGTTTAATTATATTATTCATATAATCTTTATCTCTTTCATCTTCTAATGATAAATTTATAATATTATAATCATGTTTATTTAAAATTAATTCGACCAAAAGTGATTTACCAATACCAGTGAATCCAGATACTAACGCACATTTATTTTTCTTATTTGTTGACTCCCATTCCAATAACCATTTAATAAATGGTTGAATAATATTTTTATTGCCAACAAAATCATCAATCTTTTTTGGTCTATAAATAGTGGTAAACATTGTTATATTATTTGATTATAAAATGTATATATTCTTATAATCAATTTTATTCAAAATTAAATAAACAAAAAAATCATATTTAAATAAACAAATATATAAATATTTATAATCATGATAACATGTAATTTGATGGGGGGATTAGGTAATCAAATATTTCAAATTTTTGCTACAATATCTTATGCTATTAAGAGTAGAAATAAGTTTAAATTTCTAAATGTATCTACATTAGGTACTGGTTCAACTACCATAAGAAATACATTCTGGAATTCATTCTTTAATAGACTAAAACCATTTTTATACGATAATATCCCACAACCTATTCATGTAATTAGAGAGAAAGACTTTACATTTAATGAGTTGCCTATTTATGAAATGATTAGCAATGATTGTTTAATTTATGGTTACTTTCAAAGCTATAAATATTTTCAAGAAAATTATGAAATGATATGTAGAATTATTGGACTACAAAAAATGAAAGAGGAACTTATACAAAAATTGGGTTTAAATGGTGAATACTTAAAAAAATGTGTTAGTATACATTTTAGATTGGGCGATTACAAAAAACTACAACATTTTTATCCATTAGCAACATATGATTATTATATAAATTCGCTTCGTTTTATTCAAAATAAAACAAACGAAACATTTACTGTATTATATTTTTGTGAAGATGACGATATTGATGATGTATTAGAAACTATTAATAAATTAAAAGAAGAATTTCCAGATTATAAATTCATAAGAGGAGTGAATACACTGGAAGACTGGGAACAAATGTTGTTTATGAGTTGTTGTCATCACAATATTATAGCAAATAGTTCATTTAGTTGGTGGGGTGCTTATTTTAATAGTTGGTCAGATAAAATAGTCTGTTATCCATCAGTATGGTTTGGAGAAATAGCTAAAAATAATACAAAAGATTTATGTCCTCCAGAATGGAATAAGATTCTTGTGTAATTAACCTCTTTTACACCTTTTTACCACCTGAATTGAATGCAGATAAATTATGTACTCTATGTTTAACCGTTATCTGAGGACAATTATAAAATCGTTTATTTTGTTTTCTAATTCTAATCCATAAATCATAATCTTCCACTCCATCAATTTTAGGATCCCACCAGCATAATTCTTTTCTTACAACGACACTCGAGTTAATAATAGGATTAACTTTTGCGAAATCAAAATTACTAATAAATTTTTCACATTCTCTCTAAATAATATAAACCTGTCTAAAATATATAAAAGAGTAAAATCTGTCCATTTAGTTTAAATTCAAACTAAACCAACAATCTTCAAGTGTGTAAAGTAACTTTAGTAATTTCTAATTATATTATTTATATAATATATAAATATGGATAATTTAGATTTAGATTTAGATTTTTTGTCAAAAAAATATTATCTCGATATAAACATACATATTGGTTGTCATAAGTATATACATAGTGGTTGTCATAATTATGTACCAGGTTATACAAGTATTTTTAAAGATATAAGATATGATGTTAAAAATTTATTAGCAATTGGTATAGGTTCTATAGAAAATGGGCAAGTTGATGGTGTAGTTCATCCTAACTATAAAACAGGTAATAATTTAAAATGTTGGAGTGAATATTTCCCAAGTTCAAAAATTTATGGTATAGATATTTTTCAAGATAATGAATTAAATACCGATAAAATAAATACTTTTGTTGTAGATCCAAGTAACGAGAATGAACTTCAAAATTTTATGGATACAATTGATTGTAGTCTTAATATAATTATTGATGATAATAATCATACAGCAGAACACCAAGTAAATTGTTTTACTTTTTTAAATAAATATTTATCTGAAAATGGAATATATGTAATTCAAGATATTCAACCTGAAAATATTAATAAATTTATGGACCTATCTATATTTCCATTAAATTATATAGAATATATAAAAGAAAATTTTAATGTAATATATTTTGATACAAGGAAAGATTATAATCGTGATGATGATTTTATGGTAGTATTTAAAAAAATTTAATTTAATATAATTATCTATTTTTCTAAATTTTCAAATATATAATTTTTATAATAAAATTTAAAAATAAAGTAATTTTTATTTGTAACTAATGTAGTTTGTGGTCTTTCTTCAACTATTTTTACACCTTTTCCTATTATATTTATAATTTTATTTTTATTATAAAATATAATAAAAATAAAATTATAAATATTATATGATTAAGCAAGAATATATAATGCTAATTATGAATTGTAAGAAATATATAAAAAAAGCTCAATTTCAAAAGATGACTTGGCTACCAAAAATACCTTCATATTTACAATTCTATCATGTTATTGGTCAACCCGAATTAGATACTAAATATAAATTTGATAATGAAAATAGAATTTTATGGATTAAAGTTGAAGATGATTATAATTCTTTACCAAAAAAAGTTATTAGAGCTTATGAGGCAGTGAATGAAACCTTTGATTTCAAATATATTTTTAAAACAGATGATGACCAAATATTAGTTAATGAAAAATTTTTAGATGTAGTAAAGGGAATAACCAGTGGCAGTAAAAAAATACATTATGGTGGTTATATTGTAGATGTGAAACAAAATTATTTATCACAATATCATAAAATTCACCCAGAATTGCCACAGCACTTACCTATACTTCAAACAAAATACTGTAGTGGTCGTTTTTATTTTCTATCAAAACAAGCATTATCAAACGTAGTTAGTAAGAAGGAATTTATTGAAAAGGAATATTTGGAAGACTATGCTATAGGTTTTAACTTAGACCAATATTATAAATTAAATATCACAAATTTAGCTACAAATAAATTTTTTACTGATATTGAGTTAAATGATTATCCAAAGCTAATAGAAGAGGGTAAAATTTAATTGTTTATATATATATTAATGAATATATATAAACCTAAAATAGATAGACAAGCAAAAAAAGTAGGATTATTTTGTAATGCGAGGGATGAAAATAAAAATATATTACATTTTACCAATAGCAACTATTTTCACATAACATAGGATTGGAAGATAATGTAGATGGTTTATCCTGGTCTAATACATTACACCATTTTTCGTTAAATAATTTTGAAACATTTGGATTTGTTTTCCACCTATTACCAATTATTCCAAAATACAACTGTAATGCCCCTCCAACATACATTGTACTTTTATTTAGTTCTGAATAAATATAATCTGATAATATCATACCAAATCCACCACAACTAACAAGAGCAATATCAAAATTAAATGTTTTGTTTAATTCAAACAAATCGTTCTTCATTTTGTCAAAGTGGTATGTCCATGAATTAATGTCATGACTTCCACCATTTTGTTGAACTGGTTTGTAGATGTGAAAATCAGTAGTTTCATCAAATATTGGTTTATTAAAAATGGTACTGTGTTTTTCTAATTGTTTTTTCGTAGTTTCCTTATGTGACGTAATTATTAATACCTTTTTATTTTTGAAAATATCATTAAATTTATATTCTGGATGATCTACAAAATAAAATGGTTCCAATGATTGAGCACAAATACGTAGTTGATCGGATTTTATTTTATCTAAAAAATCATAATAAGGTTTTGCTTGTGAATACATTCCACCGGACCATATGGCAAGAATATCACTATTTTTACATGATACAGTATATAATTTAACATAATGTTTACACCCTTGGTAATTTAAAACGGAACAAAATGTCCGTAAAAATCAACAAGGTTGTAATGGCGAATCGCACGCCTTTGGACGCTTATCACTCTTACGAGGTATAACGCCAATTTTTTCAGGTTTGAAACATACTGGTCTTTCTTCTCCTCTATACTGGTTGAGAAGCAATCCTAATATGTTTTTAGAAGCATTGATGTCCCTATCCAGACAGCATAATTTACACTCGTTGGTTTTACAACGGATTACACTATGGATATTAGACATTCTTGCTATAGGTTCTAAAACACCATTCTTTTTCCTACAAATACGGTTTCTGTATAACTCAATTGGATTACTACACGAAGAACAGGTTTTACTGGTATTGTATTCATCTATTCCAACTACCTTACAATACTTACGAAGTTCTCGTTTCAATCGTAAAATTGGTGTTGTTGGATGTGATTTTACTAAACCGTGTTGTTGCGAATAATCACCAAATCCTACTAATGTTTTCACATTTTTACCTCCTCCTATGCGTTCGCATATTTTTGCTAAGGTTGATTTGCTTCTACAATAGGAAGTGAAGTTCAAATTGCGAAACCCTTTTTCTGTATGAAACTCCGTAAAGGTTCGCATTCGTGGAAATACGTATTTGAAATATTCCTTCATTACGCTTGTTTTGCTGGTTTTTATGGTTGGTATGAGTTTCCATTCTTCATAATGCTCCCATCTTTTATACCACCCTACACGTTTTTTACAGGCATAAATCATTTTGCTTTTATGACGATATTCCTTTGTTGATACTTGAATGATTTTATCATTTGTATCATAAGAAGTAATGAGTGCTCTCACACCAGGGTCAATACCAATAAAGTTATCGTATTGTTGTTCTGTGTATTCACGAACAGGTGTATCAGGTTGTTTCGGTTTTCTCATCTGTAATACAATACTTTTTCCGTCTGTTAAAATTGTAAATCCAAACTTCTTGTTTTTCGTTTCATACCGATTGATATTGAAAAGTTCCCTCCAATATTCTTCGCTGTTTTCAGAAAACTTCTTCACATCTAAACCACTTTCAACATCACTATTTTCTACTTTTAGTTTCTTTGCTATGTATTTGAGTGTGTTTTCTAAACCAGCATTACAAATGGTAATATGTGATTGCGTAAATCCGTGCTTGTGTGGTAATAAAGTAAAGGTTCGTATTCCTTTTGTATCAGGATACTTTTCAAACTCCTTCAAAATAGAATAGTAAATCTTTACAAAGTGATTGGAATGTTTTACGATGTTTGCTTCAGTTGGTGTGTATTTCAACCATTCACGCATATACAAAATAAACGTGTTCTTTCCTTCGTATTTTGGTTCATAAATATCTTTCAACCAACGATATACAACAGCATTATCAGTTTCACCAGTTCGTAGTTTCAAATATTTACGAAACCGATTATAAAAGTTCAGTTTCAAATGATTATTCGCCATCGTGAGTTGTAATTTATTCAGGTTGGTAATGTATCCTAAGCATAAATAATCACGAGCAGGTAAAGCATCGGTAATATATTCCCTCATCTGTGAAAAACTTTCATATAATTCGGTAGTTGTATCGGTAGTATCCTTTGTATATTTGAGTTGTGAAACCATACAACACGCTTGATAAAACAGGTTCTGCTTTATTTCAGGCAAGGGTTTGTGTTCTTCCAAAAGACGTGTAAAATGGAAGTTTATCAACTTGTAGGATAAGAAACAGATGGTATTTATCTTGGGTAAAATATCCTCAACAATCGTGTCTGCTAAAAGGTTGTTTTTACAAAAGGATTTCCACGAAGACTTGATACAGGTAAAATCAGTATTCTTGTTTTCTTCCTTACGAAGTGATACGTCATTTCTAACAACCTTCTCCTTGGGTTTCTTTTCCTCCTTTTTCTTTTTTCCCATTCTATATACTTACTAAATATTTTATTTTTAAGTTATTTATTAATTAACAAATAACTTATTTATTCCTAAATATTCTATACTTTGTAAGTTATTTATTAATTAACAAATAACTTACTTATTCCTAAATATTCTATACTTTGATGTTGATATAGATTTTCCGTTTTCAAATCCAATCAATATCGGTGATGCTTCAAATGTGTATCCTTGTTTTCGTAATATACCACGCAAAATATTTATATATGGACGCTTACACGTTGCGTTTGGTTTGTATGGTGTTAAACAACTTACAGCAAAATATTTTTTAATTTCATCTTTCATATCTAATATTTTTGTTTGCTTTTCAATATCATTTTCTAATTCATTCAATAAAATAGAATTATTTTCATCCAATTCTAAAATGCTAATAAGTCTATTACATATATCTTCTCTTTCTGTATGATATTTCGTTTCTAATTTTTCTCGCATTTATTTGCCTATAATATATAATTATTTTGTTTTTATGTTATTATCATTTTTATATTTCTTCAAAGTTCTCCTTCTGGTTGAGCGTTTTGATGGTATTTTGAATTGTTCCTTATCATAAGCATAATTGAAATAGTTCCTATAATTTTCAGGTTTTACTTTTGCGATTGCGTTTTCTACTGATTTATTCAATTCGTTATATCGTAATACGCTTCTATTTTGTTTGAGGTAATGTTTTACTTGGTTAAAGAACGCTTCTATAGGATTAGTAATAGGTGTATAAGGCACTGAATGTAAATATTGATTACCACTTTCGGTAATAGCGTCCCATACATAATTGTTTCTATGTCCTCCAGCATTATCCATTACGATTAGATGGTCTTTGTATTTTCTAAAAATGTATTCTTTCATAAACTCAACCAAACGCTCCTTATTCATAGCACCTTTTTGAAACATAGTCCAACCAATACATTTAGAGTTGCTTATTGCTACTAATAATGTATATTTACGAAACACAAATGTATCATCGGTTTTGAATATACATCGCTTACCTAATTCACATCTTGAATATTCATTCATTATAACTGGTCGTATAGCAGTTTCATCAATACTAATAATTTTATTCATTGGATATTTACTAATCTCACTATAAAACTTATTCAATTCAGTTTGTTTGAAAATAGGTTTCTTGTATCTAATAATAGGAAAATGTGAATGGCGTGTTCGTTTCCTTGTTTTGTTATTATCACGGAGAATATTATTAAGTTGTCGTGCTGAAATATCCAACGTTTTATGTTTCTTTTGTAATTGATATTGAAGTTCATTCATTGTAATCTGTTCGTCTTCTTTTAGTAATTGTAAAGCATCATTAACTTGTTTTTGTGTAATTTTATAGGAAATCGCCTGACGATTATTTCGTGTAATATTATGTTGTGATTTGTATTTTTCAATCCATCGGTATAACGATGTCTTGCTACACCCAAAAATATCGCATACAGCGTCCATACTATTTGGTGTTTCTAAATAATATTTAACCGCACTAAGTTTATAATCTTCTGTTTTATGTTTCATTGTTGTTATATATTTTGTTCCGTTTTAAATTACCAAGGGTGTAATATCATCGGTTGATTTCATTTGTATTCCGGCAGTAGTGAGCATTTCATGTAATAGTCGGTTATCTATATTCGTTTTAGTTAATACTTTTCCACATAAATTAGGTTCATTTCCAGATAATCTTCCAATGAAAAATGGTTGATCTTTTTTATTTTGTTCTAATATATAATTTTATAAATAAAGAAATGATTCAATCTTTTGATTTTCAGTAAATGGCTTTGTTAAATCAGTGAATTCCATAAACTAATTTATAATAATATATATTATTATAAATCTTTATATTCTGATAATATAGATTTATATGCACTACATAAAATAAAAATATAATTTCGTAAAATAACATAAATAAGTTTTTATAATATATATATATCATGAAAATAGGATGTATTATACCTGCTACATCAAAGAATAGACCATGGACAAGTGTAGAAGAATCTTATTTATATACAACAACTTTAAAAAGTTTTATGATTACATATAGCAATAAATACAAATATATTTTTTATATTGGGATTGACACGAATGATCCAATATATGATAATACAGAAAATAAAGAAAAACTAATAAAATTTTGTAAAACAATGAAAAACATAGATATAGAGTTTATTTATATGGATGGTATTACAAAAGGTCATTTAACTGTTATGTGGAATCGATTATTTGAAAAAGCGTACAAAGATGGTTGTGATTATTTTTTTCAATGTGGTGATGATATAGAATTTAAAACGAAAAAATGGGTAAATGATTGTATATCTACTTTACAAAAATCAAATGACATCGGTGTAGTAGGTCCAGTTAACAATAATGCAAATATTTTAACTCAAAGTTTCGTTTCAAGAAAACATATGGATCTTTTCGGATATTATTTTCCTCCTGAAATTATAAACTGGTTTTGCGATGATTGGATAAATAATGTGTATAGAGGAATTAATAGATTTTATCCATTAATTCATCATCTATGTATTAATGTTGGTGGAACCCCTAGGTATAATATTAATAATGAAACATATAACAGTAATGAGAATTTCAATCAAAAATGTAATGAAATAAATCAGTTATGTAATAGTATTGTTTTACGTGATTTAGAGAGAATAGATTATAAAAAATATAAGTCCAAACCAAGTAGTTTTTGTTCAATTTGTACATCTAATTGTGCTTTTGAATTAGTAGGTTTATTATTATCATTATCAGTATTTCATCCTAATGAAAAAATGTTTATATTATGTGATACGAAAACAAAATCTATTATTGATAATATGACACCTCAACCAAGATTAAATATAACGTGGTTTATTGAATTGGATAAATATGATGGGATGAACCGGCAAATTATGACAGAAAAGGGTATTTGGAGTGATTTTCAAATGGCAAAAGCGAATGTAATTAAATATGCTTTAAAGGAAACGACAGATACATTATTTTTAGACAGTGATATTATACTTACAGATATTATTGATGATATAGATATGTCAAAAGAATTAGGCGTATCTCCTCAGTTTATTACACAAGAACACGTTGATAAAACGGGGTATTATAACGGAGGAATGTTATGGACCAAAAACAAAAATGTTCCAAAGGATTGGATAAAATTTACAAAAACATCGCGATATTTCGATCAAGCATCGATTGAAGATTTAGCAAAAAAATATGCTTATTTTGAATTTGGTGAAAATTATAATTTACAAAGTTGGCGTTTATTTTTATCTTCTGATCCGCCTGAACAGATAGCTAATCACATTTCATATAAACCTAACGATAAATTATATTATAAATTGTTGCCATTAAAATTCGTACATACACACTTTTTAGACAAGAGATTTAAACCATTTAATGATTTAATTATAAATCATCTATCTAACGCAAAAATGTATAAAATTCTAGCAATTGTGTATCGTGTAATAAATAACAATTGGGTTTTGAAAATACCCAAACAACCAATTCAAGGCTTAGGGTGTCATAATAATGATAGTTATAGAGAATTGCCTTTGTTAATGAAACTTCAAAATAAAGATGTAGATATAAAATTTGATGAAAAAACAATTCACTGCTGGATTGAACCAAATATTTTAACATATGATCGCCCAACATTAGAATGGTGTAATCAAGAAATTGCGACTAGTTCATTAATGTTATTAGGTAATGGTGACGTTAAAATGGAAGGTCAATACTTAAAATATAAAATGTCAAAATTGAATATTAAACCATGGATTTTTTGGCCCAGAAAACCTATGCTTCTTGAAAAGGTTCTAAAAATGAAAGGAATTTTGAATTATAATGAACGTGAAAATGAAAGTATTTTTATAGGCAATTTTGAAAATAGTGTTCAAGAGAAATTTCGAAAAACAACTGATTCATGGGATAGTGTTTTAACTGAATATCATTGTACGAAGGGACAACAACATAAATTTAGTCACGAGGAATATTTGTTGAAATTGCGAGGTTCAAGATATGGTCTTTGTTTACGGGGATATGGGTCAAAGTGCCATCGTGAAGTAGAATTAATGGCGTTTGGAACGGTTCCAATTGTTACACCAGAAGTTACTGTTTCGTCTTATATGGAACCATTAATTGAAAATACACATTATATTTTAGTAAAGAGTCCTGAAGAATTAAATAAAAAAATTACAAATATTGATAAAGAACAATGGACTAAGATGTCATCTGCTTGTTATGAATGGTATCAAAGAAACATCCATAGTAAAAACTGCTGGAATAATATGATACAGTATATTTTGTATGAATAAGTTTAATATATTAAATATATTATTAGATAGAATAATATATTTAATATATTATAATATAAATATAAATATAAATATAATATAATATGATGAAGTTATTAGTTGTATTAACTCAATATAAGCGAAATAATTTAGAAAGACAATTAATTCAAATAAAAAAACAAACTATACAACCTGATTACTTAGTTGTATTTCAAAATGAAAATCATATTAATATTGAACATTTAAAAGTAAAATATGATTTCATTCACATTAAAAGTGACTATAATACAAAATATTTTGGAAGATTTGCTTGTTGTTTTAGTTTTCCTGTTGATATTTGTATGATTTTAGATGATGATATTATACCAGGAGACAATTGTTTAAAAAATTATATGGATCAATGTATAAATTTAAATGCTATTATTGGTGGTAATGGACGTATTGGAATGAATAATTCAAACAAAGCTAATTTAAAAAAACCATCAGATGTTGGTATTAGAAATACTGCTACATTAGTTGATTTTGTTGGACATTTATGGTGCTTCAAAAAAGAATGGTTACATTATATGTTTTCAATAAAGCCGTTTACATATGATACAGGTGAAGATATGCATTTATGTTTTACTTCAAAAGTATTAGGAAATATTAATTCTTACATAGCAAAACAATATAGTTTAGATGATATGTGTGATATTGCTAACAACCAACTTGCGTCTGACCAACATTCGTCATACAAAATTACTAGTCCTGAATTACGCAGTAATGTGGAAAAGTATTTTATAGATAATTATAAGTTAGAGTTAATCATTAAAAATTAATATAAATACATTAATATTATAACTATAATAATGTATTTGATTTGTTTTGGAACACGACCTGAATTAATAAAATGTATTCCTTTAATTCACAAATTTACAGAGAAAAAAATAGAGTTTAAAACATTATTTTCAGGACAACACGAGTCATTAATTGAAGATTTTTATAAATATATAGATAAACCAGATTTTGTTTTTACGAATATAATGGAACATGGACAAACATTAAATCAGTTATGTAGTAAAATTTTATTACAATCAAATAAATTATTTCTAGAAAATAAATTTTCAAATGTGATAGTTCAAGGAGATACGACTACCGCATACTCTCTAGCATTAAGTGCGTTTCATTTTCAAATATCAGTAATACATTTAGAAGCGGGATTGCGAACAAATGACAAATATAGTCCATTTCCAGAAGAAATAAATAGACGGTTAATATCGCAAATAGCAAACATTCATTTATGTCCAACCGCATTATCTGTGGAAAATCTTCAAAAAGAACAAATAACTACTGGTATACATTTAGTTGGAAATACAGTAGTTGATATTTACAAATACATATTTGAAAATACAATTCCTTCTAATAAAATACAGGAAATTATTAACAATAATGAAGAATACATTGTAGTAACATTACATCGTCGTGAAAACAGAGGGAATAAAATGACATCTATGTGGAATCAATTAAATACATTGTCTAGTAAATATAAATTTATCTATATTACTCACCCATCATTACCAGATAGTAAAAATATATTGAATAATACGAATATTATACTATTAGATCCCCAAGATTATGAAAATATGGTTCATTTGATTTCTAATAGTAAAGGGATTATAACAGATAGTGGTGGATTACAAGAAGAAGCAGTATGTGCAATGAAGAAGGTATTGGTATGTAGAGATACAACAGAACGTCCAGAAACGATAGAATGTGGTTTGGGTAAATTAATTCATACACAAATTACAGAAAATATTTCTTTTTTTGATGAAGAGTTTATTGATATAGTAGATAACCCTTATGGAAATGATGTTTGTGAAAAAATATTGGAAAGAATGAAGTTAAAATGAATGTAGTTTAAATTATATAATTTTTTTATTTTTAAATATATATAATGAAGGTTTTATTGATGATTATATCACATAATATATCGAATATTAAATTATCTAACATATACGAAAAATTATTAACCCATTAAAAACGGATAATATTGAGGTTGATATAGCAACGTGTGTTAGTGGGTATAATAATATTAATAAAAATGAGGTGAATATAAATTTTAACTTTGATGGATTTCAATTATCAAAAGTATGTTATGTTGTTAATAAATTTAATGATGAATATGAGTATTATATTAAATATAGACCGGAAATAATATTAGACACAATAATAGATAGAACTTTTTTAATTAATTTGTCTAAAAGCAAAATAAATAGTAGATGTAGACAATATGCTGGACCATCTATAGATTTAACATTTGGAATGTCTTGTCAAAAAAATTGTATTAGAAAAGGAGATATACAATATAATGATAAAGTTGTAATATGTCCTGACGACCAAATGTATATTTTTCATAAAAGTATAAAAAAAGCATTTTCACCTATTACAAACGATACATACTTAAATTATTGTAAAAAAATAAACGATAAACGAGAGTATTGGGTTGATAATTGGATGTTGGATGAAACATATTGGGAAAAACATATTTGTGAAAGGGAAGGTTCATCATAAATTTATATGGTATTCGCGTGGTTTTGATATAAATCCAATTTCTTTAAACATAGAAATGAAAGGATAAAAATCATCACATTTATTTGTAAAATAATTATTTAAGTAAAAAATTAATATAATAAATAATTATATTTATTATAATGAATATAATTATTCCTATTGGTGGTAAAGGAGAACGATTTAGAAATCAAGGGTATATTAAACCAAAACCATTAATTGACATTTTTGAGAAGCCAATGACATTCTATGTTTTAGACAATTTAAATATTAACGAGAACGATACAGTTTATATAATTTATAATACGATATTGGAAAAAGATAATTTCACACAAATTATAAAAAATAAATATCCATCAATACAATTTATACCATTACCAAAAGATACAACCGGTGCTGCTGAAACATTATATTTAGGATTGTCCAGTATAATGAATCATATAAATAATTCAAATAAAAACATTGTATTGGATTGTGATACATTTTATCACGAAGATATCATAGATATTTATAGAAATAGTATCTACAATAATGTTGTATTCTATAGTGTAAAAGAAAATGAAAAACCAATATATTCGTACATACAAATGGATGAAAATAGAAGAATAACAAATATAAAGGAAAAAGTGAAAATTTCCAACAATGCGAATACAGGTGCTTATTGTTTTGAAAATATTGAGATATTGTGTAAATATTGCAAATATATATTAGACGAAAATATTGTATTTAATAATGAACCATATACCTCATGTGTAATAAATGAAATGATATCAAAAGATTTTATTTTTCATGGTATAGAATTAAAAGATAGTAGTATTATTTCGTTAGGCACACCAGATGATGTAGAAAAATATATAAAGAATACAAATGTTTTATTATTCGACTTAGATGGAACTTTGGTGGATACAGACTTTATTTATATCAAGGTTTGGTGCGAATTGTTAAAAAAATATAACATTAGATGTGATAAAATATTTTTTGATTATTTCATTAAAGGGAAAAGTGATAATACTTTTATGAGTTATATTGATTCATCAATAACATCCAATAAGATAGCTGAAATATCACGAATGAAAGATGCGTTATTTATAGAATATTTGCAAAAAGAAGAGCAAATATTATTTGATGGGGTCCTCGATTTTTTCAAAGAAAATAAACATCATAAAATAGCTATAGTTACAAGTTGTAATAAAAAGGCTGCTGAATATATTTTACAATATACTGGATTAATTAAATATGTAGATTTGGTTATAGCGTCAGAAGATTGTAGTCGCCATAAACCAGACTCACAACCTTATTTAAAAGCAATCGAGTATTTTAATGCGAATAAAGAAAATGTATTTATATTTGAAGATAGTTACTCTGGTTATTGTAGTGCAAAACGAACACATATAACAAATATATGCCTAATAGAAAACAGTAATTCTTGTAGTGAAATTACTAAGGCAGTTCAATTTAAATATAATGATTATAATAAGTTGAATTTAAATAATATAATAGATTTTTATATGAATACTCGTGATAATAGTGTTCTAGATTACATAAAACAAATAACAGAATGTATAAATACCATTCCAATTAAAAGTATTACAAAAAATAGTAATAATTTAAAAACTGGATATATTTGCGACATAAATAGTTATAACATTCAATATGTTAACAAAACATGTGAAAATATTGTTCTCAAAATAAGTAATTTTGATAATGAGCTGTCATCCACTGCTATAAAATTAAATATGTATGAAAATGAAACCTATTTTTACAACAAAATATCACATTTAGTCACAAACACTCCAAAATATTTAGGTTCGTTTAAAGATAATCATAAGGATGCTATTTTATTAGAGGATTTAAATAAGTATTCGGGAACATTTAATATAAATTTAAATAAAAATGTACATTTATTGTTTAATGTGGTTAAAAATATACACGATATTCACAAGACATTTCGTTTTGAAACCAATGATGATATGATACCAAATATGAAGTGTTTGAAAAAAATAAATGAAATATCATATTTTAAAGAGTTTATTAATACACGATATGAAATATTTGAAAAGAATGTAAAGTATATTTTAAACAGTAGTGAAAAAAATATAATTAAGAAAATATACGATAATATTGACAAAATATACGATGAAGCGTCATGTTTCCCGTTGAGTTTTTGTCATGGTGATTTGAAAAGTCCAAATATATTTTATAAAAATAATATTGAGCCAATATTTTTAGATTGGCAATATATACATTTAAATAAAGGCGTTAGTGATATTGTATTTATGTTGGTTGAAAGCATAGAATTTGATATTATGACAGTCGAATTAGTTGTAAATTTTTACTATAAGTTACAAAATGAAATACATCCTATATCATATGATACATATATGAATGATTTTAAAAATGCACTGTGTATTTTTCCATTTTTTGTATGCGTATGGTTTAATAGCGAATCTGGCGACAAACTATTGGACCCAGTATTTCCTATTAAATTTATGAAAAATCTAATGAAATATTATAATTATTATTTGCATGAATAATTTGTCTTTTTCAAAAATTCACTTACTTCTTTATTGTCTAAAAGTTCGTTAAGTACATTAGTAGGTAATTGTTTATATTTATTTGATGCTCCATTTGATGTATTATGTGACATACATAACAAGGTTTTAACATTATATAGTATATTATATTTTAATATAAAATTTTTTTAATATACTATTTTTTTAATATAAAATGTTGGCGAATAAATACTTGTCGGAAATTGCTCGTATTTCCCATGAATAGTCTTTAAAAATTTATCTACACCTACACTCTCATCCCATTGATGATATGCATATTCATCAAATACAATTATACCATTAATAGATACATTATTCCACAATTTTAGTAAAATTTCATATGTTGGTTCACCTACATCCAAATCCATATATAACAATTTAATTTTTAAGCCAGGATTATTATTTACAAATATAGATGAAGTGGATACAGCATTTCCCTGTATTAACTTATATCTTGATGAATCAAACACTGATAATTTTTTTTTAACACCTTCTAATGATAAATCACTTTGTTCTACACGATTTACAACATCTGTCATCATTGCCTTGTTTATTCCATTCAATTCACCAACAACTTGTTCGGGATTAAAAAAATCGAAACCAATTACTTTAGTTATAGTATTCGGTTCATACATATTAATTAATTTTGACCATAATGCAATTGATGCACCTTTAAACACGCCAAATTCTAATATATCACCCACTATATCTTTAACATTTAAATATAACTCAGTACGTTTTATCATTTTATTAAATACACGACAATCTTTTGAAAATATAAAGTTATTGTACGAGTCATATACATCTTGATGTGTTGCTTCTATCCCATTATATATACTGATTTCATTCTGAGAAATATCCATTATAATTATATAATTATATAATTATATTTTCTTTATATAATTATACTCTTTATATAGTTATATATGAAAATAGCATTATGTATATCTGGTTATTTTACAAATAAAAATAATGATGATTTATTAAAAACTAATTATATTTATGATAATATTATTAATCGTATTAAAGAATGCCATAATTTAGATATTTTTATTCATTCATTTGATAAAAAATCTGAAGAAAATATTAAAACAAAATATCCTCAATGTAAAAAATGTATAATACAACCGCAAATTAATTTCAGAAATAAATTAAAATGTAATAATTTAGAATTTGAAAAAGAATTAGATGAAAAACAATTTCCATCTCCAATTACAATAGATTCACAATTGAGTTTTATGTATTCTAGAAAACAATCTATTATGATGGCATTAGAAGAAGATACACTATATGATTTAATTATATGGTGTAGGTTTGACTTGTGTATAAGATTAAAAAAATATAAAAATCATTGTAATAGTACAAAATTAATATTACCTGATATCACAAAAATTGACACAAGTAAATTATATATGTCTGATTGGGAACATTTTCATAGTGGTTATTCTGACCACTGGTTTTTTTCAAATCCTGAAATTATGACTAAAATAGCTAACATGTACGATGAATTATATAATTACTATCAAATAGATAGTGACTTTGATAAACATGCTATGTTTTTAATTAAAAAATACAATAATAAAGGTTTTAGAGCAAATAGTCACACAATACACGAATTTTTTCTAAATTCACACCAAATATTTTTATCAAAAATAAAAATATTGAGGTTTAATGGAAATTAAAAAATAATTATATTTATATTATATGAATAAAATATTTATTTCAGGATCTTGCAGATTATTATCATCTTTTGGATATGAATATAATAATAAAGTATATGCATTAAATTCAATGGATCATAATTTTATAGGAAACAACTTTATGGGTAAACTACATGATATAGAACAGCATATTCAATTTATAAAATATTTAAAAAATCAAATTACTATTCCAAAAAAAATATTAAGTTTGTTTTTAACAACGTATTGGAAAGATATTACTAACTATAAAAATGATTGTCATAGAAATTTAGATAAATTGAAAGAGATACAAGATAAATTTGAAATGACCGATATTTATATATTTGAGATATGTTCTCTTAAAACATATTGTAAAGAAGGGTTTTTTGTTCAGGAAGAATTATGTAAATTAAGAAACAAAAATGGAGGATATGATATAGTTGAAAAATATGATACAAAAATTTTATCTAGCGAAGAATTATTATTAAAATTAAATGAATTACGTAATCTTATACATTCATCAAAGCCAATAGTATTTCAAACTCATTTTCGTCCTAATATAATGTATAACAATAATAATATGTGTATAAAAAACAGAGAAATAATATTCGATACTATTGAATATTTTTGTAAAAATAATAGTAATGTATTCATTTATGACCCAAGTATAATAGTTAAATTATATGGACCAACTATGTTGACAGATGATACTCATTTTTCAAAAAAAGGACATATTAAAAATTTTGAGTATATTTATAATAACTACATACACAGAAAATGATAATTAAACTAAAAAAGGCATTATATTATAATATATAAATCTAACGTAAAACTTCTGGTAATTCGCCTTTATATTCAAGTGTTTTATGCCATGCAGTTGGTTGAATTGGATGAATATTTTTTAATTCAGGTGTCCAGTTAAGCCAATATTTATTGTACCAATCATTTATATTGAATTGATGACTGTGTCCCCATGTATTAATTTTATTCCAACAATCTTCATCTTTATCAAATACAAAACACATATGATGGCATATAGCATCTAATTGTTTACAATTTTTAGAATTTGGTCTCCTACATCTAATAAATTTTATATTTTTATGTAGATTAATAGCTATTTCAGGATATCCACATATTTGTTTCCCGTTTTCTCCAGTAACTATATAATTATAATTTTTCCAGAACACAATCCATGGTGTTGTATAGAAATCATAATTAGGATTTTCTGTTATTCCATTTATAATTTTTTTGTAATCTTCAAATGTATAAAATTCGTCAGCATCTTGAGTTATTAAATAATCCATACCGTCTTCCTTAGCTTTATTTAAACAACTATTTCTTTCATCTTCATCTAATTTCCATTCACCTTTAATAATAGTAATTTTATCATAATACTTTGATTCTCTTAGAAGGTCTACATTAGAATTATTAATAAATTTTTTTGCATTTTCATTATAACTCCATGGTTTTTCACTCCAAGCAACATAAATTTTATCAACGAATGGTCCACAATTCTCGATAGTTTTCAAAATCCATTTGTCTTGGTTAAAATATAACATATGTACACCGAATTTCATATATATATATATATATATATATATATTCTTTAGGTAATTATAACGGAAATGTATTTAATTTTTGTCGCTTTGAATTTTTAATATATGGTTCATATATTTCTTTTACGTAAATATCATATACTTCATTGTCCAGTAAATAACTATCATTTAAATGTTTGAAATGTTTATTATCATAAAATTTATTTTTAAGTTGTGCGAATTTTCCATAATGAGTTAAATGAATAAACTGAAAAAATAATGGACATGTAAAGTAAGCACATTTTACATATTTTTCACATTTAAGCGACAAGCAATTAAATTTTGAAGCAGTATATTGTTGTACTGGTTTTGATTCCATTTGTCTATAATTATACCCCTTAAATTGGGTCATTATATTTAAAAATGTTTCTTTGCGCCATAGCGTAGGATTCACATTATAAACGAAAAAATCTGGATTATCTATTTTGTATAAATTGCACAATTCATTAAAATATATCTCTTTATTATGCATATTATAAGTTTGTTTTAATGGTGTTTTATCTGGCGGAAATGCACAGTGTTGTAATTCAATTTTATCAATTTTGTTATCTAGTATATATTGTTTTAAACTATTTAATATACTGACATCATATTTGATTAAAACATCAGTTTCATGCATAAATAAAATAACATCGTCAGTAATATTGTTTAAATTAAGTAATCTACTACCATATGGCTGTTTATCGTCATACTTAATAATATTT
>Ga0098048_1000336_pt1 | contig 23704 bp, 35 predicted proteins | sample 13_taG_FD_75052 | JGI IMG/M metagenome (GOLD analysis project Ga0098048, IMG submission 75052) | Marine viral communities from the Subarctic Pacific Ocean - 13_ETSP_OMZ_AT15268 metaG | ecosystem: Environmental > Aquatic > Marine > Oceanic | place: Pacific Ocean | collected 2015-01-16 | reverse complement strand
TCCATTGTCATCTAATGTAAAGTTAACTAAAGTAATTTGTTGTCCGCGCTCGTTATATGTAAATTTATCAACAACAGTTTCAATATAAGGATTTACTTTTATAAGTGTAAATTCTATCCAACCGGTAGTATTGATTGGGCGTTCGCCTGCTTCTATTTGATCTATAGGATAATTTCGACTATATACTTGTGCCATTACTTTGTATTCTCCTGGCACAGTTCCACGGAGGGTAACAACTTCTCTGTTTATCATAATTGTTTTTTTAATTGGCTTACCTGATCTTTGTGATTCTACAAACTCGATCACATCGCTCGAATGACCTAGATCATCTCTTTCTAGGTGCATGAGTCCGCCTTCTCTTGCATTAAAATTAATTAAATTGCCTGCAGGATCCTTAACCCATATGTCAATATCATCATTTAGTTCAGGATCCCATTCCATAACAAGCAACCATTCCGCTTTACTTGGAACATCAGAATTTTTTGCAACTGGATTAATAAGAATAAAAGCAATCATGAATAGGTAAACAAATCCAATCAGAAGATTGAATAATAAATCAGTAAAGCCAATGCTGCTCTTATATCTACTTCTGTCTTTCATCAAACTTCCTTTGAAGATGTTTTACTCTACGCACATACTCTGCGTAAGTCATGGTACATCCACAACGTTCGCAATGTTTTGTCCATTCAGTACTGGACATTGTTAATCTAGGTTTAATCTGTTTCGACATTTACTAGTTGCACTTTCAAAGCCTGACTGCACACAAGTCCAACTAGCGTTGTATAAAGTGCAGTACTCATTCCCAGAGCCATGTCTGTTAATGCTGTCTTTACGCTTGTTGTATCTGATACATTTAAACTCTCGAAACTGCTACCCAGCATTAGAATAAATCCTATAACGGTACCTATCATGCCTAATGCCAGCATCATCTCTGTAATGAACCATGCTATATTGGTCCCACTTTCTACAGACTTGCCTTTACTCTTTTTGTAAGTTTCATAACCTACAAAGATACTTGATCCAAAAAATAATGTGATAATAACAAAACTTAAACGTGTTATGTCGTTGTCTAGCAATGCTTGGGTAAATCCAAACGCATGCACAATAAACATAGCTGCCATACTTGTGCAGAATAGCAGCCACCAACGTAAAAACATCGTCATATTTGTTCTCCGTTGTATTTATTTACGTTCGGTGATTTCTAATACTAGTTCGGTACTGCCTTTAATAAGTCTGTGATAAACTTCTTTAGGAATAAAATATTCTCTGTTGGGCAAGAGTGATAAAGGTAAACAGTTATCTAACTGTAAAGCCCAGCCCTTGCCTTCTAACACAGTTACAACTCTGTGTTCTCTGTCGCGATGCCAGCACAAATCGCTATTGTCAGCGTCTGCTGCAAAAGTTCTAATAAATGTATCGTCTGAAATTTTCTTGTGTTCGTAGGGTGTTACCACCACTGCCCGCCTTTAACGCCTAATGCTTTGTAACGTGGAGTACGACAACTCCAGTATCGTGCAGTCGTCTTATCATTTGCTTGCTTACACTTGTGTCGTGCTACAAAACTTTTAACTGCACCTCTGTCATTTGCTTTTACACTAAGTCCAGTTGTGTCGCCCCATGATACTTTAATCACGTTGCCTTTTTTATTCTTTGTATACACATAAAACTTCTTACTACCGCCACGCTTTGGACTATTAAGTTTTACTTTACGTCCTTGGTACTCTGCTTCATCAAGTTCTTCTTCTTCGATCATAGGCACATCAAGTGCTACCATTTCATCTTCGATCATAATACATTCGCCGATGTCTGTAGCAATTAGTTCTTGATCTTCCCAATCTAAGTTTAGTTCTTCAGCACGTTCACGTACTTGCTTATAGAATTCAGTAAATGCTAAACTGCCGGGACGGAACATGCACTCTGTGAATGGAATATTCTTTTTAATATGTTCAGCAATAGTTTTGTTTACTGTTGCTTTAATGTCAAATTCACTTACTCTCATTGCGCATACTTTCTATAAGGTTCTTCATTATTTCACCGCGTTGTATTACACTAAGTCTTTGTAGTTCGTTAAACTTAATTTGTTCAACATACTTGTCGCGGTTTGCTGGTATTGCTAAAAGTTCTTCAATACTCTTAGTTGCTGACATTTTTAGCCTTACCTTTACGATTCTTGTTTGGGTCTTTTGCTCTTTTGCGTTTAACAGCACGTGCAATGCCTGCCTTGCCATCTTTTTTACCATCACCATCTTTGTCTGCGTTGCGCAGTTTTGCTGCCGCGCTCTTACTCAAACATTTAGGTTTTGCTTTGCCTTTGGTATCGCCACACTTGCCAATACGGTTACCTGAACTATCATAAGCATCCCAGCCACCGCCGCCTGCACCACCTTGTTTGCCTTTGCCAAACCAGGCACGTAGGTCCTCATGTAATTCTTCAATACGCATTTATTTCTTCTTTGAATTGCCCCAGTTGGCGGCACCAACTTTGCGGCATTTTACAAGTGCGCCACTTGCATACGCACTGGGCCATACTTTGTAGCGTGATTTAACTTTACGGTAACAAGCATCTTTTTTACCTGCTGCTTCATCAAACTGTTCTTCTGTTAGTGATTCTTCAACACTTTCACTTAAACCTAAACGCTGTGTAATTTCTCTGTGTAAGAAGTTTGATCTACCTACAGTATCACTTGGATCGCCACCTGCGATACTATATGCACGTTCCATTTCTTCTGAGTCATAATTGCGCATATGTTCGCCACTATAGTTTATGTTACCTTCTTCATCTGTACCAGCATAGTAATCTACAACCATGTCAACAAACTGTTCTTCTTCAGCGTTCATTTCTTCATCGTCATCATATGGTGTAGAGCCTTCATTGGCTTTAACCTGATCTGCATTACTGCCCATCATTTTGCCCTGTGTGGCACTTGTGTTAGCCGGAAACATGTCACCTTTAAGCGTATCCATTGCACGTTTCATCATGCCAATGTTTTGATCCACGCTGTACTTTAGATCAGGATCTTCTGCTTTTGCTTGTAGTTCTGCTTTAGTAAGAGCAGTTAGCGCACGTGCAAGTTTTAACTTGTCACCTTTGCCCATTTTAACCATGCGTACTAGTTTATTAACTTCGTCCTGTACTACTTTGCGTTCGTCACTGAAGTTCTTTTTAACTTGTAGTGCAGCTTTTTCAAGTGCAGAATTTTCATTAAACTGTTTAAAACGCATTGCTTAGTCCTCAGGCTGTTGTTCTGGTGTATTTCCTAATGCATCGTAATGTGCAGTTTCACTTGCTTCGTATGCATTGCTAAGTGCCTCACGCATGTCTGCTAGTGCAGCAACATCGCCACCTGCTTGTGCAATTTTAGTTTCAAGCATACCACCTTCACGAACCATCTTTTCAAGTGTATTGATTGTTTCAGCCATTTTAGCAAATGCACGATCAGCATACTCATATTCTGCTGTGCCTTCGTCAATCAATGACTTCATTTCTTCAACTTCAGTGCCTGCTGTGCGTTCTGCTTTCATAAACTTAGCAAAACGATCCTGCATAGTTTCTTCAACTTCTGCTTCTTCTGCTTCGTTAACAACAGGAGTATAAGGATTCTCTGCACTAATAGCATCAAATTGCTGTAGTAAGTTTTTAGTTGCACCTGTTTCTGCCTGCAAAGAGCCTGTCTCTACAACGTCTGTGCTTTCAACTAATTGTGTTGATTCATTTGCTTCAATAGCATTTAGTTTCTGTACTAATGAGAAAAAGTCAGACATTATTTTTTGCTCCATTCTGAAAATTTACTTTGTGTTTGCATTTTTGCTGCCGCGTTTGCTTGCTTTTGCTTTGTAACTGCACTTACCTTAGGACCTTTAGGCGCTGGGCTACTAGGCTGTGATACTCTATCAACTTGCTTAACAAGTCTTGACATTCTCTCACTATCTGATTTAGTATAGCCTGGTGCTTTAGATTGCTTTGGAAGTTTTGCAATAATGTCTCCAATTACATCTTCTTCAACTGCTTCATCAAGTTCTTCTTCTTCAACTGCTTCATCAAGTTCTTCTTCTGATGCTTCACTTGCAGTTTCTTCTTCAACACTTTCTTGTGGCATTGTCATAGCGTCTGTCATATCACCAGCAACAGGAACAACTGCTAGTTCTACGTCTGCCATCATTTCACCTTCCATGTGATGCTTTACTGCACTCAAATAGTCAGCAGCTTTAGTAATCTTTGCTGCTACCCAACCATCAACGCCTTCCATTTCAGAAACATCTTTCATCATTTTATGGATTGCTACTGCATACTTTGCAGTCTTGTATAGATCGCTTCGCGCCATTTGTACTTCATGATCCATTTCAGCCTCATGTGCCATGTCGCCTAAGCCTTCGTTAAGTTGTGGTTTCTCAACGTTCATTTCTTCTAGTTTTGTAATAATATCACGCATTGTATTGTTCCTGTTTCAATTAGTATCTTATATTTATCCGTTACGCTTGAGCGGGCCGCCAAAGATACTAGTGCCTTTCATGTCAAGTGCATTGTCAGTAGGCTTTTGCTTCTTGGGCTTTTTTTGCGCACTTTTATGTGCATATGGATTTGTAGTCTGTGGATTGACTACTGTTGCAAAGTTTCCACTTGCTGTAGCAGTTGCACTTGCTGTTTCTGTTATATCTTTAATTTTCATCAATCTTCTCCTTAGCACAGTAACTATCGAGTGTTACTGCCACATCTGTTAAGCTCTCAACTTTAATATCATAGTTGTCAGAGTTAACTAGTTGTACACGTAATGTATTAGAAACAGTGTCGGGTATGATAGTATAATAACGTTCTGTTATTAGCTCATTGTTAATATACACTCTATACGGAGTGTTGTCAACATCACATTTCAATACTGCTTCTATAAACATTTTAGTCTCTCATATTAAATGCAAAACTTACTTGCCTTGCTAGTTGTGTGCCTCTATCTCTTTCGGCTTTTTTACTGCTCTTCTTCATTTTATTAGCCTTTGCACGGAGTCTTTTGAGATCCGTTTTGCTAAGTTTATCTCCGGCGCCCTTACCCAAATACATTGCTGCTTTGCGTTTTAAACTCCCTGGTCGGCTGCCTGGTTTTGCTTTTTGTGTAAAGTCCTCAGTTAGTTTCTGTAGTTCCTCCATCAGACTGTTTACTTGGTTGTTGTGATTGTTGGGCTGATCGTTTTCCATCGTTCTGCTCTTTTTGTTGTTTGATCCACGCTATTGCTTTTCTATTCTTAGGTGGAGTGTTTAAAAATCTCTGTGTCTCATTGTACACTTTATCAAAGTTTTTCTGTCTATCAAGGTCTTCTAATCCTCCACTGTTATCAATGATGTGAAAACGGTCTGCACCAAAAATCTGTTGAAACTTCATCAAATTTTGTTGTACATCATTCCACATTTTTTCTACTTTTGCAGGTTCTAAACTGCGTTCTCTTTGTTGGTTACGCTGTTGTGCAACTTCCAGACTTGTGTTTACATATATCATACTAACATCATAACCAATTGCTTTTAGTTTTTCTGCCATCACTTGATACTTGGAAACATCCTTGCCTGTGCCGTCAATGATCAAACCTAAGCGTCCATCTAAGTAAGTTCTTTCGCGCTGTCTAGATAAACCTTTTGCTTTGTCACGAATCTCTTGACCCTGGGGTGAAAAAATAGTCTCAGGATCCAGAGAAAGACCCTGCTTTTTCATTAAAAATTCATATACTTCATCGCTGTTAATACTGCGTAGTCCTGTGCCGCCAAGTATGTTCTTAGCAACAAAACTCTTGCCACTGCCTGGTCCACCTGCTAGGAACACTGCTTTAAAGATATGCGGATCGTTAACGCCTTCTTCTAGTTCAGCTTCTCCCATTACATTGTCCCATGCACGTTTAAGCATGCTAGGCTTTTGTTTTTTCTTTGGCTTGTAATGATTTGGTTGTGAATATACGCCAGTGCCTCTTTGATAAGTAGCACCTTTTCTACTTTTCTTCACTGCTCTGCCTGGAATACCGCTTCTATTACCAAATGTATTTCTCAAAGATCCTGAAACTGCTTCCCAGTTTTCATCCATTATGTCCTTTACAGTGTCAATACTCTGAGGACCTGATGGATGTGTAGGATTAATACTAACAGTCTTACCGTTCATTAGTTCACTAATGTTTGCTGATTTGCCAATTTGATCCAGTAGTTTATGTAGTGGATCGTTTGCATCATGATCAATTTCATAGTTAGGCTTGCCACGTACTTCACTGCGTTCACCTGTACTAGTATCCTTAATGTGTAGGATTAACTGATCTTCGTCATTTTCTAGTTTTAACTGATAACCTTCAACAGCAAATTCTTTATTACTTGTCTTAAAGTCTTTCTTACGCATTACAGTTTTAGCAATCAAATCTAATTCGTTATTTTCTCTGTCATACTGTAGTGCAAAGGGCAAGTTAATATCTGTTTGCAAGTCTTTCATTACTGCTTCTTGACCAGGACCCATTTGTGCAATAGGCTTTGCCCAACGCTTGTATTCTTGTTTGAATAAGCGTGTAAGTTCTGCAGGTGTAATAGGCTTTTTGTTACGAGGATCATTAACACGATCTAGGAAGTGGCGTGTAAACTCTACATCAATACCTACTTTAGAAAACAGTTTGTCTGCAAATGTTTCTAGTTGGTCAATGTCAACTTGTGTTACTGCTTCCATTGCAACAGGTCTAGGCACTGCCAAACGCTTTTGACGTTCACGCTTGCGTTCTTCTGCTTTTTGTGCAAGATACTTTTTCATTTTAAGATAATCGCCTACTGGATCATCTTCTTTGTGTCCAAGCATATTGTCTATCCAACTACCAATATCTTCGTAACGTAGTTTGCCAGGCGTGCTTGGCTTTATTTTAAGCGGACGATGTGGGAATATATTAATTGCTCCACCAGAAGTTGGTACACTAATTGCACCTCGAGTTTCATCATAAATGTCTTTATAGTAAACATCATCAAATTTGTTAACAAGTGCATACAGTTGCTTTGCTGGCATATTAACACGGAAAACATTAAGATCATTACCTGTATTCATTGCTGCTAACCAACGATGATGTCCGTCGATAATATAATTGTCACTGCTAAGGATAATTGGCTTTGTGTTAGGACCTAGTTCTACATTCTTTTTAAGTTGCTTAATAACACCTGCATCACTAAACTCATCCTGCATTGCCTTAACATCACGTGCTGGAATTATTTCCTTTTTAAATGTAACACCATTATCTCGCATGTAGTCTAAAAACTTTGGATAGTCTTTACTCTTTACCTGTGGCATATCCTTGCGCTTTATGCCCAGTGTATCTTTTGCGTCAGGCTTTTGTATTTTTAGTTCATCTAATTGAACACTAAATGCTGTACTAGGAATAATGCCGTTGTATGCTAGTGTACTGTCATCATCCATTACATTTGGATCATCTTCTAACTTTTCAAGATCCAGTTTGCTTGCATCAATTACGAGTACAACAATATTATCAATGTATTCGTCTGGCACTTCTTCATTTGCTTCTGCATGACTTACAGCAACTTCATAGTCCTTGGCGAGGTATACATAACCTGGCTTACTATCTTCCCATTGTGTTTGTGCGCCACTACCGCCTAGTCCATTCTTCATAATACTATCAAGGAACGGTTTGTATGTTGCATGATACAATGATGCAGGTTCTTCATTTACGTCCTGTGTAAGTGGCTTTACTATGTTCTTGTATGTCCAACTGTCTTTGTTAATGTTGCCTTTACTAATATTTTTAGCAACATCTGCTACTTCTTCGCCACCACGTTTAGCAATATCTAATACTTTTGCACCACCACGTTTAGCAACATCCAATGCTGTTTTTTTAAGTTCCGGCTTTGCCGCATCCCATGCTTGGCTGACTTTACTAGTAATTTTATCTGACAAACTAGGTTCAGGTTTTTTACTAGCAATATGCTTTTGTATTTGACTGTCTGTTGGCCCATCAACAATATCAATAGGCTTGTACTTTGTAGTAAGTGGTTTTTTAGGAATACCTTGGTAATCTTTTACACCAGCCTTCGCCGCTCCGTACCATTGACCCCAGCCACTTTTTGCAGCATTTTGCAATGCAAAATCAATTTGCTGTTGGATACTAGTTGCATCATTTGCACTGCGTAAATCTTTGCCGTATGTCTTTTCCCATTCGTTACCTAAGCCGCCGCCTCTGTATAACTGGAAAGGACCCCAACTATCTTCTTTGCCTTTGTACTTTTGTTGATTGCCTTTTTTAACAGTACTCTGATAATTCATACCGCCTTCAGATTTCCATACTTTAACTGCTGTGTCAGGATCTACACCATGGCGATCTGCATATGCACGAATCCAAGTTTCCATTTTTTCTGGACTAATTTCTTTGTAGTCTTCAGAAAGTCCCACGTTAAACAACGTGTTTGGATCACTATTCTTTGCGGCAGTTTTGTGTAGCAGTTTAGGCTTACCGTTCATCAAACCAAGTTTTTTTGCTTGGCGTTCTGTTTCACCAGGTTTAACGTCTTTAGTTGTATTTTGTGCAGTAATACGACCTACACCAAATTCGTCTAGTTTCATTAGATCTTATTCTTTCCTGTTAGTGTTTTTGTACGCTTCGCTACCATCTTTTTTACAGGCTTAACAATATAGTCATCAATTACGCCTTCGTTCTTACTTGCACAATGTGCTTTTTGTGAAAAACCTTTTGGATTATTGCAGTTGATGCTTGCTTTATACTTTGCACTCCATGCTTCGTCAAGTCCAATTTTATTACGTAAGTCTGCAATCATTGCAACAACTTCCTTGTGTGCCGGACTGCCCGCAGGAAGTTTCATTCCTTTGTTGTATAATTTGTATAACAATGCGCGATCATCAGCATGCGCTGGACCCATTGGATCGTCACAATGTTCTTTCATTTCTTTTTCTTCATCTGAACTATGACCAAAATACTTGTGTACTAGTTTGTCTAACTCAACATGGAAAGCATCCATTTCTTCTGAGCTGAGTTGTTCATTAACATCACCAAATGGATCAAAATCTAACGGAGCTCTACTGCCTTTGCGCTTGCCGCTTGCTGATGGCATTACTTTTTGGATAATGTCGTCATCTTCATCAGGTAACGCACCTTTGTGCCATGCGTGTTTTCCTCTGCCAAAAAACTTGTCCCAGCGGTCATCATCTTCGCTAATGTCTTTGTCTATACCCTTACTTGCTGTGCCACCACGCTTACGCTGTTGTGCTAGTTCGCTGTATGCTTCTTGTATACCATCATTATATGTCGCAAGTAATCCCATGTAGCGATCAAAGTTATCCTGTATGCCTTTAGCGTCTTTTACTTTAGCAAGGTCAGAAACAGTTGATGCCATTTCACTGACTTGTTTAAGCGCACTGCTAATACTCATTGTACCAATACCGCGAATAGCGATAACACTGTTCATTGGATCTTCTTTATTAAAATCAGTAATTTCTTCTTTCACACCAAATGCTTTGCCTTGCCATTCAGCACTTTCTTTTTCAGTTTTGATAGGACCACCTTTAGCCCAAGTATGGCAACTTCTTGCACTGTGACATTTAAAGTGATGCATCCAACAATAGCCTAGTTCGCCGTCATCATCAAATGTATCACCAGGCAAACAATCCTTCATACGTTCACTAATGTCAAATGCTACACATTTTCCGCAGTTACTAGCACGTGCAGCTTCTTCGGTTGTATTCCAGTACTCGCCGATGTCTTTCCAATAATCACCCGGAACATCAACATTAAGTGGACCATAGTTAAACTGCTTAATAGTTCTGTCTCTGTTCTCTGTATTAATTGCTAGGTCTTGTGTAGCAACTGGACATGCTAGTTCTGCCTCAGTAATGGGCAAACTATGACCACCTTCCATAATTGCTTGGTATAGTGTCTGTCGTCTCTGTTTCATGTTAAAGTTCTCCACAAGTGCATCAACTCTTGCACATGCCTCTACAATGTATGCATCATCTGCACCCATTTCAATAAGTTGTTCTAGTATTTCATCTGCACGAATCAATTGTTCTACAATCTTCTTAGACATCGTGCTGTGTGTTTTTGGATCATAGCGTCCAAATAAATCTGTAATCATAGCCTTTTGTGTTTCGCTGTCTGCTCTTGCAAAGTTTGCACGAAACTCACTAGCACTGCGCATAGGCTTGCCCAGTACATTAAAGTCCAATGTAGGTACAGTGATAATGTAGCCATGCTCGTCAAAGCCCTGCATGTCTTTACTTGCTGGCTGATAATAACTTGGACTACCATCTTTCTTGGGTTTGAATGAGAAGCGAGGATCCTCTGCCATGTCTTTGTCACTGACTGCAAACAACGCTATTGTGTTTTGGGGATTGAAGTTGTCTGTAATTTCAGTTGCTTGGTATGGATTTTTTACTTGTACCACACGGCTTGGATCGACACCTGTAAGTGCCATCATTGCTCGCTTCTCGTCAAATGTGAATGGGGACTTTGGGGGATCTACCTTATTACTGGTAGCAATGTATACACGATTCTTACCGAAACGCTTTACAAGAGCATCGTAAACACTCTTATGACCTTTATGAAACGGGTGAAAACGACCCGGGTAGATTACTACTGTATCCATTGTTGGTATCCCTAAACACAGTGTATTTATGCACTAAAGATTTTCAAGTAGCCAAATATAAACAGGTGTTTCAAACTTAAGAGTTGTACGTCCATTCCAACTAAGTTTAGTTGCATCAAACCCTGTTGATGATACACCGTTAGGATCAGTTGATTCATATACTAGTGTTTCTTTATCTAACAATTGAAAGAAGTCTAATTCAATATCATCGAATGCAATTTTGTCTATTTCTACTCTTTTATCTAGTTCAATCGCGCCACTCGAGTCTATTACAATATCATTTATTGCATCTTTATTATTATATTCTATTGTTAGTGTGTGCGCTTGATCTTCTTCTAGTTCTATATCAAATTCTATTTCCTGGCTCTCGCTACAAAAATCACTAAACTGTGGATACCCGTTAACACTTATATTAACATACGGATGTTCGTTAACAGCATTGTGTGTAACAACACCCAAGTCAATCTTTACATTAATTGTTTCCATTTTTCAATGCTCCCATGTCTGGCTGGAATCTATGAGTTCCAACATGCTCTAGTCCGATGCTTGTATCTGCCCAAATCTTGCCACCTAGTTCTCGCCAGCGTCTACAAAAACTCCAATCCTCAGTTAAGTATCTTCCTTGACTATCAATGGTACACTGGAAGAAATCATATTGATTGGCATTTTCTTGTTCACTTAAACCAATTTGATCTACATAAGGAGTTGCGCCTGCTTCAATCATACGTTCAAATACTTGACGTTTGATTAACATAAAGCCTGTACCTATTGTACCTACTTCAACCAAGTCGCCTTCACTTTTTCCATTTTTTAATGCATTAACAACCATCTTAGGCGGCAATACTTTTTGTGGATAAATGCCACCTACAATGTTCAAGTTATGCGAAACAAGTTTTACAACGTCTGCTGGATTAAATCTTATATCAGCATCTACAAACATTAAGTGTGTACAGTCTCCGCTTAGAAACTTTGCCGCACAACTGTTGCGAGCTCTGTTGACATTGCTTTCGTTACTGAGTGTATCAATTTGAAAGTCTAACCCATTTTGCATTGCCATAATAGTCCATTGCAAGTAACTACTAAAACATACTTCAGTAATTTGTCCGCCGTAACAAGGTGTTAAAAAATGTATCTTGGGTTGCTTTTCCATATTAATATTCCAATTGGTTGAGTAATTTGTTGATTCTATTTGCTTTGGGAGCAAGGAAATGTCTTTGATTGTGATATAATGTATCTGCTAACAGTGTTTGCATTCTAATATGATGTTTATGATCAAGTATAGATATATCGTAACTTATTTTTAAAAGCTCGCTCATTCGTATTCTATGGTCAGTTTGTAAATCATATGATTCTTTTATTACATCCTGGAATGTTTTATATCCTAAATCTTTAAGTAACGCCAGACTACCGGGATTTCCAATAATAATAAACGGCTGTAAGTTAAGTATAGGTTTGAAAGTTTTTTCTGTTAAAAAACATGTATTGTTATCAAAATGAGTTTCAACTACAAAATTAAAGTATGCATTCTGATAAAAGTCTTGATTGATAAGTTTGTGATTATTATGTTCTTTGTCAGACAAATCATCACATCTGTAAGGCATATGTAATTCAAAACTTAATAAATCTGTCTCTAATGTATCATCAAAATCTATCCAGTCGCTAATGTCATCGACTCCACTGTGGCTTGTTTCGTATTTGTATCCTGTGTAACTGAAGTATGCATCTCCGGTAATATTCAAATTATGTATAAAACTTGCATAAATTTTACGCCATACTTTATCGGCACGTATTAAACAAGTAAATTTTTTATCTCTTTTTTCTGCGCTAACAGTCTTTACATACAAAGGATCTCGTTGCATTAAGTGTAAGTATCTATAATAAACTTCGTCATCTGGAAAGTATACAAATGAAGGTTTGTTTCTTAGTTTGTAATTTGCTGTAACAAACTTTACTTGATCCAGTGTTAAACTGTGCGTTTGTAACATTCTATCCATACTAGTATAAATTTCTGGATCTGGATTGTCACCTTCACTGTAGTAAAACAGCAAACGAAAATCTCCGCGTTTTAATCTTGCAAGACTTGCAGGATCCATTAATGCTATGTAATCAATTTCTGGATCAAAAAAATTTAAATTTATTGGATAGTACGCACTTGTTGTTGTTGCAATATAATCACTTACTAGTCTACAGTCTTGTGGTATTTTGTCAAGTTTACAATATTTTAAAAATCTAAACTCGTAACTAAACGGAGGAGTAATGCATAAGTCGTACCATTCTTGTGTACCGGGAACTATTGTTAAGTTTTTAACAAGATTTGGAACGAATCCGTGTTCGTTTGCATTATCGAATAGCCATGTTATCATCGAATGTTGGTCCTTATTGACCGGTAACTTCTACTGTAAAATCTTCTATATGAGGCATAAGGCTGTCGCAAATTGCCTCTACCATTTTTTCGTTTAATTCTTCACTTAGCGTAAATTCAATACTGTGTCCGAGTTCTGTTTCATACACAGTAGCATCCATGCCATCTTCGCTCTCAGTTAAACTTTCATTAACAAAATGCTCAACTGCAAGTGCAAACTTGTCAATTGTACTTTCGTCTAGTTCTTTTACTGTAAAGCGAATATAATCCATTAGTGTGCCATATATACATTGTTGATTGTACCAGCAGTAAAATCACTTACTGCAATACGTACCCAAACAAAGTTACCTGTAAAGTTATTAAGGTAACTGTTTGTAACTGCACTACTGCCGTCACTTGTAACTATACTTGCAATATCTACCCAGTCTGTACTAGTAGGTGCTTTTTGCAGTGTGCCCTGTATTTTAACTGTGCCTATCAAACTAGTAACACGAGTTTGCACTGTGTGTACACCATCACTAAATCCATAGTAACCGTCACCTTTAAAGTCGTCACTGTTAAACGCTGTTGCAGTCCCGTCATAGTTGCCCGATTCGGTACCGAACGTTGTTGTTGCTAATAATGTTACACTAGTTGTTGCTGGCATTGTTATTCCTGAATAATTTCTACTACTTTGCCTGCACCTGCTAGTTCGCCGATCACTGCTTCTAGTTGTGCAAGTACTTCTGGATCAAGTGGCGGAGTTGCTTCTTGATTGTCTCTAAGTAATTCACTAACTTTGATTACTAACATTTGTTCGTTGAGTTTTGCCATAATATACTCCTTATTGTATATTTATGCTCAAACAGTATCTCCAGTTTTAGTAATCATGACACGTTTTTTAAGTTCTTCTTGTTTTCTAATATTTTCACGAGCATCGTCTGTAATTTCTACAGTTTCATGATCCCAGTTATCATAAGTGTCTGTGCCTCGTACAAGCAATCCACTAAAACGTTCTCCTGTTTTTTCCATACTACACGGAATATAGTCTAGTATAATACCAATTCTGTTATCAGTACTTGTGTTAGGTCCCGACTTGTGTGCCGTGTGATAGTGAAACATTGCCATTTCGCCTGCACGAAGTGGAACATTTACAACTGTACTTTTATCAAAGTCGTCTGTGATACTCTGTGTTGCACTTAGTATACTTGTTTCGTCTTGTGTTTCTTTGTGTGTTAAATCGCCCCAATTGTGACTACCTGGAATAAACTCTAAACATCCGTTTTCTTCTGTAACATCTGTTAAAGCAAGCCAACAAATTACGTAAGGCTTTTTAAGATATTTCATATATGCATCATCTTGATGCCAAGCTGCATGTGTAGTACCATCCGGCTTTTTATCTCGCAAACTCATATTCCACAAGAGTATATCTTCTCCGGCTACATCTTCAACTGCATCTAGTATACTCTCACGTTTTCCTAAACGATCCATAAATCCTGCAATATGATTGGCTTTAAAATCTAAACTATTCACAAGATCCGGGTATGCTTCACTAAATTCATTCAGTTCTTGTCTTACTGCATTTGCTTCTTCGGGTGTCATAACACTAACACCTCCAACAAATCCATCTTGTTCTAATTTGTTTATTTGTTCCTGTGTTAGTAATTTAAGCATGCTTTGGTTTGCGTCCACGCTTTTTATATTCTTTAGTTGTACCGTCAGATTTTATATTATATGCTTTAGCAAAACGCTCTGGAGTCATGCCTTCAATATCGTTGATTGCTTCTGCAGGCATACCAGGATACCAATAAACATCTTTTTTAATAAAAATATCTTTGCCGCCGAGACCTTTAGATTTTACATTTGCATATACAATAGTATTATCATTTACTAGATTACGTTCTACTAGTGTAGCGAGTAGTGATTCATTCATCATTGTTTTCTGTGTTCCTAATTTGATATTCTATAATTTTGTTGATATGTGCGCCTAATTTAAATTGGGCAAGTTGTAGCATTTTTTCATCTTCTACATAACCTAATGATTCTCCTGCCCAAATTCCATTTGTCCTAGTCCAATGCCTGGACCAGATTATTTTCGTATGTACTGTAGTACCATGAGTGCCATACGGAGAAAGTTTTATTTTGTCTGGGTACTGTAATGCCCATTCACGCCAGTTAAGTATTTCTTGATGATCCATACGACTACCAAATAGTTGAAATTTATATTTTTTATGTGGTAGATTCTTTTTGCGATAGCGAATATTGCGTTCAGTGACTTCTCCTGGAAATACACTAATACAATCAACATACGCATAGTGCAAAACATATTCATCATCGTTTGCTTGCGTCCGGGCTATTTTATTTGTATACTGTATAAGTTTATCTATGTCATAGAGATTATTTGAATAATAATTAACGAGATAGTTTCCCTCAACACGTACTCTGTCACCTTGCTTTTTAGCAAACTTTCTTATTACAGAAATTTCACTAGGTGAGCCTAAATGCCAAACATCTCGATACTTAGGAAGCATTATAGATAGTCTGTATATGTATTTTGAATAAAATAATCTATCGTTATGCTTTAACGGTAGACTGTTCTGATCCAGAATCTCTTGTAATTTCTGCTGTTGATCCATCTAAATACCTAAATTTAACAAGTATATTATTGTTTACATTTCTTACTTTAATTTTACATCCGTTTAGATTTTTGTCAACTAATAATTGTTTAGCAATAGGCATACGAAGTTTCGTGTCGATTGTTCTCGCCATAGGTCTTGCGCCCATTCGATCATCGTAACCTTCTTGTAATATTAGATCTATACTAGGCTCGTCAATACTTAGGACAATTCCTTTTTCATTTAATTGTGCTTCTAACTCTTGAATAAATTTCAGTGCAACTTTACGTTTAGCAAGATCATTTAACGATCCGAACTTACATACTGCATCAATACGATTGCGGAACTCTGGAGCAAAATAATTTTTATATGCATCATCAACTGCATCGTCATGGTATTCTACATCATTAAATCCGATAGTACGCTTTTCTGCTTGTGCAGCACCTAGGTTAGTTGTTAAAATAACAAAGCAATTTCTTGCATCTGCACGTTTTCCATTTGAACCAGTAATGAATCCTTCATCCATCAATTGTAGTAACACACTACTAACATCCGGATGCGCCTTTTCAATTTCGTCAAATAGTATTACTGCATGCGGGTTGCGTTCAATATCTCTAATAAGTAAGCCGCCACTAAGGTTAGCATCTTCATATCCTACATATCCAGGAGGTGCACCGATAAAACGTGCAACTGTGTGACGTTCTTGATATTCACTCATATCATAACGTAACAGTTTCATTCCATTTGCATCTGCAAGTTGTTTTGCAAGTTCTGTTTTGCCTGTGCCAGTTGGTCCAGTAAAAACAAAAACACCTAATGTTTTGTCACGTTTGTTAAGTCCTGCTTTAGCAACCCATACTTTATCAAGTACTGTATCAACTGCATTATCTTGTCCGTATACTTTAGATTTTATTTTGCTCTCAACATTCGATGGAATAATTTTGACTTCTTTGTTATCAAGTTGATCCATTGGAATCTTAGCATATCTACTAATCTCTTCTAAAATATTTTTCTTATCAATTACAGCATCTTTTACACCAAGTCTGCGTTGCTTTGCGCTAGCACTATCAATCATATCAAATGCTTTGTCAGGCAATTTTTTATCTGTTAAGTATCTAACACTTAAATCAACTGCTGAGTTGACTGCATTTTCGGTAATAGTACATCCGTGAAACTGTTCGTAATACTTTTTACTATTGCTAAGAATAGTTTTTGCTAATGCAGGAGTTGGCTCATCAACTGTAATATGATAAAAACGGCGCATTAATGCTCTGTCTTTTTCAAAACTAGCAGTATATTCTTCCCAGGTTGTGCTTGCAATAACTTTAAGTTTTCCTCTACCTAAATACGGCTTTAGCATATTAGCAAAGTCTGTACCGCCACTGCCGCCGGCGCCTGCTCCTTTAAGTGTATGTGCTTCGTCGATGAATAGAATACAGTTCTTTTTTGCAATCAGTGCTTCTAATACTTCTTTAACACGTTCTTCAAATTGACCACGATACTGTGTGCCAGCAAGCATATTTCCTACATCTAGATTATAAACAGTGTGTTTTTGTAAATATTCTGGCACTTGGTTATTAACAATCTTTACAGCAAGTCCTTCGGCAACTGCTGTTTTACCTACGCCTGGATCGCCAACCATAAGCACATTACTTTTATTACGTCTAGCAAAAGTTTGTGCAATATCATCAATAATGTCATCTCTGCCAATTACAGGATCTAACTTATTGTTCTTTGCTTGCTCGGTCAGATCTTCGCAAAAATCGTTTATTACGCCTTCTAGGTATTGTTCTTGTTGTTTGTCTAGTGCGCCATTATTATGATTCTTTTTTATGTGATGTATAATTTCATCTTTGTTGACACTATATTTCATCAAGAAGTAACTACTGTGAGTATTGTTTTCACTCATAATACTAATGAAAATATCTAGTAATGTTACTTCTTCTCTTCCGCTAAACAGCACACTAGTAAGTGCGCGATTGAACACTCTCTCTAGAGCTTGTGTTTTAACTGGAGATTTTTTAGTCGAAGTAGTTTTGTCGTATGTAGTTGAAATATGACTTTCTAAATCTATAGAAAGTTCATTTACTTGTGCTCCATAATCTTGTAAAAGTTTATGCAAATCCTTATTTGCTAAAATAGCAAGTAACATATGTTCAGTACTGACATATGCATGTCCGTATTTGACTGCAATATCTTCGCCTATCTTTAACGCTTTATCTACTTCTTTTGATGTTTTCATACTTTGTAATCTCTCAATTTAGTGCATATATTTAATTGTTGCTCAGACAAGTTTTCAGGTATTTTTACTAATACTTGAACAAGTAAGTTGTCTCTGTTTCCTTGCTTGTTATACATTCCGTGACCGGGTAATTTAAGGGTAGTGCCGTACTGAGTTCCGGCTGGTATATTTAGATTGATTATCTTATTATCAAGTGTATTTATTTGTACAACTGTACCTATTATAGCATCCCATACACTGATTGTCAAGTGCATTTTAAGATCATTGTTTTCTCGAATAAATTTATCATGCTCGTCAACAACAATTGTTACAGTAAGATCACCAGGAGGTAAATTGTTATTACTCGAATCACCTAGTCCATTGTATTTTATTTTTGTAGAATTTTTAACACCTCGCGGTATTTTAAAGTTTACTAAATGTCTGCTACCATCAGTGTGTTTGATACTTACTGTTTTATCTTGTTCCGATAGTAATTCTTCAAGTGTTACATTTACTGAGATGCCTAAATTTTTATTAATTTTAGCACGTTGGTATTCTCTTTTACTAGGATGAAACCCAGCACTCCCAAATATAGTAAACATATCATCAAATACATCTCCGTTATGTGTTATGTCTGGGTATCTCTGCTTGCGTGAATTTCTGTGATCAAACATAGCACGTTCATGTGGATCTTTTAATTTTTCATATGCTTCATTAACCGCATGGAAACGCTCAACATCTCCTCCATTATCTGGATGATGTTGTTTTGCTAGTGTACGGTATGCACGTTGTATATCACTAACACTACAGGTTGGGTCAAGTCCTAATACATCATAGTAATTCATACTTGTAATTATACTATACTAATACCTGGGTGTAAAGAATTACTTTTTGGCTTTGCCTACTGCTTGTGCGCCAAAGAATGCCGCTACAATTGCCGCAACTGAAACAAAATACACTGCCGCCATATCGCCTAGTATCTTAGCAGCTTGATCAACACCGCCTAATACTGCAATCAATACAATTGCTGGGTACAGCAACATGCCTGCTAAACTAAACCATGCCATTTTACGTTGCGCATCACGCATTGCATCTGCATCTTCAAGTTCTTTACGCTTAAACTCCAGATACATTTTTTCTTCTTCTTTTGAAACTTTACCGTCGCCGTTTGTGTCTGCTGGGTGGTGGCCCGATGCTTTTACTTCTTCTTCTGACATTGAAATTCTCCTCTACTAAATATTTATATGCGTTGGGGAATTATACACGACTACTTTACAGAACAAGAACTTAATAATTTTTGGCAAGGCAAGGATCCTGAATGTGGTTACATTAGTAAGTATCGTAAAACTTTTGGTGTAAATCTTAAACTGCACATTGCACAGTATACTCACTGTACAAATCCAGTATCAGCACATGTGGATGCAGAGTTTGAAGGCATGCCAAATTATATGCAGTTTCTTGTACCCATTAGTGTAGATAGAGATACTACACTATGCCATCAGGCAAGTACTGTAGTTGAAGGTGACGAGTTATGGTGGAGTAGAGGTAGTTTACTCTGGTGGTATAGCGACTGCACACATTGGAGCGGCGACTATACTAAAACAAATACTAGCAAGCAGGCTTGGGTTATTCAGACTGGTCTTCAAGTTTAGCAATACGAGCTTCTAGTTCATCAATCTTTTTAGTGACATGAGGATACTTTTTGCGCCATGCATTGGGGTCGTTTTGCAACCAAGTCCAGCCCCACTTGTTTACCAAGCATTCGCAACTAGCATCAAACTTACCAACTGCCCATATTGCCATTCTAGTATCTTTGAACCAAAACAAAAATGCAGCGCCAAAAAGCGATCCTGCTATTGCTGTATAAATCCATAGTGTATCGCCAAACATTCTATCAAGTAGTTCCATTATTTTTCCTTGTTTTCATTTTCATTAGGAGTAACTGCTTTTTCATAATAGACAATAACTTCAGTTTGTTGATTTATAAAGCGTCTTAGTTCAGCAACATTAAGTGCCAAGTTTTCATAGTCTTTGATTGATAGCGCAACAATAGCAAAGTCACCGTTTTCAGCAGTAAACTCAGCAATAAACTCATCTAAGTTATCGCTGTTCACTACGTATATACGTGTGTCAATTAAATCAATTGGCTTTGGTCGGGCTGCTAGTGGCACTGTCAACTGTTGTACTGTTGTCACTACCTTTACTTCCGGTTCCGGCATCATCCTGCTGCAACCAGTTAGGAAGAGGCTGGTCATTAGCACCGCCGCTGTCGCCCATGATGTCACGCCATATTTTTGCTGTTGCGCCATTCATGCGTCCTTCGAGATTTTCTGGATCACGCAAAGCATCACCAATTAAGTCTAGTTTACGTAATTTCCTACGTAAATTATCACCATATGCTTCTGCTTTTTGTAATTTGTTTTGTAGTTCTGTAGTCAATTTTGCATTTTTATTCGCAGCTTCATTTAACGCACTAACACTTGCTTCTGCTGTTTGCACAGCAACTTCTAGTTTTGCATTATTTTCTGCTAGAGTTTGTATCCTTTGTTGCGTACTAGTATAATAACTATAGCCGGCATAACCTACACCGCCTAGTAAGCCTAGTATAACCAACATAGCATAAACTTTAATCATTTTTACTCCACAATTTGTTTAGCACAAAGAAGGGCCAAAACATGTAGTATGTAAGAATTTTCTTCACTCTGATTTCCAAATTGTCCATGCGCCATATCCGATAGCAATGTATGCTGCTAGTTTAGCGAATGGGCCTGCAATTAGTACAATTAGTCCGACGCCAATAAGCATAGCGCCGTCCCAACTTGTTCTTTCTTCTAATCTACTTGTAATAAACTTTTTAATCATGCTGCTTGCTCCTGTTGTACTTTGTTTGCTAGAGGATGCATAGGATTAACACCTAGCATATCGCCCCAAGCTGCATAGTAATGACGCATGCCAACTTCATCATGGATAGTTCCGTTCTCATGTCTGCCATGCAGGATACGTCTTGCTTCAGTACCTTCACGCATTGTGGTACCTTGTCCAGCAACACCAATCAAGTCTTCATGCAGGTTACGTCCAAAAGGTCCCCAGATTGAGTTATGATGCTCAATTCTAGTAGCACGTTCTTCAGGTGTATCTTTCTTTAGTCCGTAGCCACGGAACTCAATAAGCACTTTGTTTGGTCCTAGTGGAGTAACACTATCACTGCGATAAGCACTGCCACGTAAGTTAAAGTTAAAGCCTGGGAACAGGTCAACCATGTACCACTGGTTCGGTGGAAGATTAGGGAAACTTAAATCACCTCTATCCTCAAAACCTTCATACTCTTCATATTGCACAGTAAATGAACTTACATTTACATGACCATTATCGAACGGGATATTCTTACGTGCAAAGTATGCATCGTTAAAGCCTGTCACACGGTTATGGTAGTGCATGAAGTCATGATAAAACTCGCTGTTTGTATCATGCCATAGTTTATAATTAGTGTCAATAATTGACTTGTGATAATGGAAAACTTCCATTTCTTCTGTGTCGATGGCTTCAGCAATACAATCAAATGCACCGCATGTCCATTCTTCGACACTCTGTGTTGGGTTAGGATCAAGTGTTGTCCATACCATGCCGCCATGCTTGACTTCACAGTGTAGTTCAGTTAATCCTTCAAGTTCACTTACAGCAATGCTTCCTGTTGGATACATTACACTGTGATCACGATATGCTTTAACACCTGTCTCAGTGTTAACTGCAATAACGTTTACGCCTGCAATCTGTGTAACTCTGTAGTTACTTGGGTTATACATCTCACTGATGTGGCACATAGGTACCCATACTTTACTAAAGATGTTTTCTTGTTCTTGTGCAAATACCTCAGCGTTGTTATAACATTCACTTGAGATGTATTCAATTTTTGGTGTCTCTAACCATTTCTTATGATTTCTTGGTGGCAATTCTATGCTCCTTACAATTGCTACAACTGCATGACCTACACGCTTCTATTGTATAAGGCCCATCACCTGTACTATATTCTTTTATTTCTAAATGATAAGAGCCGCCGCAATGTGATGGGTGACCACAATTGCGACAGCTCTCTGGTTTGTAATCCAACTGACTCAATTATGCGTTCCAAGTCTTGTTGATTGATGGTCCTGAGATAGTAAGGAAGTATGCACCACCTCCATCTACAACACCATGCTTTACTTGATGACCTGCACCAATACCTGAAACAATTTGTCTCATAATATATCCGTGTGCATCGTCAAAACCATGCTCTAGTGTACGATCTTTACTCGCCCACCATGTATCAATATCACTTTCGCTTACTGATCCTACTGGATCTACTGCGTCTCCGCCAAAAGCCATTTTCTGCTCTCCTATTTTACAACGTTGTATGTGTACTTAAATGTACAGTGTATTTATTAGGCAAGAGCTCTCATGCGGTTTACTAGACGATCAGCACGATTAGTTACTTGGCGGTACCAACCACTGTCAACCATTTCGTCTGCCGCGGCATTCCAATCACGTGCATCAACGCCGCGCTTCATACCTTTGAACTTGCTCAGTCTGGGACGGCCCATGTTAAACATCATGTTTGCTATAATTTGCTGTACTTCTTCTGGCAGGTCGTCAAAGTCCGGATAAAGGATTTGACAATCCTCTAGTACAATTGCGCAGTCTTGCTGGAATAGTTCTGTTACCCGCTCTTCACTAACAGGTGTGCCAACTGGCTCGCCATATTCGGGATCTGACTCAAGTACCAGATGTCCAATACCACAAGTAGGCAGATCAAGATGATCCAGATATATTTCAAATTTTATGCCCTCGTCAATCGCGAGCTGTTCTTGTAAAAGTTCTAAATTCATTGATGTCTCCTTTGGTGCGAGGTACTCTCGCTGTGTTGAGGATGCTCTCTATTGCATCTATCGCTGTTCTGCTGTCTCTATACTTTTTAGGACTAAGTGGTATCATGCTTAATGTTTCCACTGATAGTGGCTGTACTGCATTTTTCTTTGTGTCACTTTTTTCATAATGGATCATTGTCCAATCTTCCACGTCAGTAAGATTGTTAATATCACCGATCATACTCATGAACTTTTCTGGATAACTTGTTCTACGTTCTGCTTCAACAAAAACTAGATAGTTCCCTTCACTAATTTCGCCTGCACTTACGTCTGCATCTACTACCCAATCGTAGCCCATTTCAATAAAGTTCTCTAGATCCTTTGCAGGCTGTTTTCCAAATACTTTAAATGTTGCGACAATAATTGCATCGTCTGCACCCATCTTAGGCTTGTACTCGTCAAAGTGTACGAGGCTTTCAATACGACCTTCTAAATCTTGTGGATCAAGCGCCATCGTTTTCATCCTCTGTGTCCATGTTCATTAGTTCACTTTGATCTAAGCCTTCTTCATATGCATCATCAATATCTTGTAGATCAATATCTTTGCCTTCGATTTCCATGTATCCATCTTTAAATTCTTTAATAAGTTCAATAGGCAGTTTAACACTAACTAACCAAACAGGATCTTCACGTAGTTTAGGCATCTTAGTTCCTGGTTCAAAGTCATCATAACTTTCTACTTTGACAGGAGTTTTCAGTGTATCTTTTTCAAATGTAACTTTAGCATTGTAGCCTAGCAAACGCTTTGCTCCATCAGGATCAGGCATTGCTTTGTTGGGCCACATAAATGTTGCCTCTACCCAATGCTTTTTACGAATTGGTCCTTCGACTAGTTCACCTTTTTTCCAATTCTTGAATGCATACAAGTCCAAACTATCAAGCACACGTTCAATGTCCATCATAGTTTCGAGACTACTCTCACTCATGTAGATTGTTTTAGTATTTTTTACAATGTCAAGTATGTCCATGGTCAATCCTATCGTATAGTATATTTATCCATTCTGTGTGTGCTATCTCTTG
>Ga0098048_1000334_pt1 | contig 23761 bp, 30 predicted proteins | sample 13_taG_FD_75052 | JGI IMG/M metagenome (GOLD analysis project Ga0098048, IMG submission 75052) | Marine viral communities from the Subarctic Pacific Ocean - 13_ETSP_OMZ_AT15268 metaG | ecosystem: Environmental > Aquatic > Marine > Oceanic | place: Pacific Ocean | collected 2015-01-16 | reverse complement strand
GGAAAAGTAATTGCATTATTAGAATCACTATAAACATGCTTATAAACATTAGAAGCAGTAAATGTAATTGTTGCTTTTGTATCAACAAAGTATTGAATTCCTGACAAGTAATTTGCTGCAGAGCTATCAGGCAAAAATGATGCTGAATTTATACTAGGCGTTGTGAAAGAAATTTGATTTGATACGCTGTTTACCCATTCAATGTAGTTAGCTGTATGATCTGTAGTTCCATCATTATGTATTACTCTTACGTAATTCCAACCGTCTCTTTGTTTACTAACTGGAACTGTAAAAGTTCCTGTTCTATAATAATACCTATGATCAGGTATATTGTTTACGTTTTCTCCAGGTAAAGCTTGACTTATTGTAAAAAACAAGTTATTCCCATTCCCAGCTGTCTTTGCAGTCAAGTCAGTTAAATCAATTATCTCGCCTGTGCTATTTTGAATACTCCCATTAATTTCAATTTTTAATTCACCTAAGTTTGCTTTTCCATTTCCCCAAGAATCAATAGGGTAACTATTTTGATTTGCTAAAACTTGATTATTTAAAGTGCCAGTAATACTTTGAGTTTTATTAAATAAACCTAATCTTGTTCCGCTTACATTAAACAAATCATTTGCATTTGTTGCAGAATTAACTACATTTCCTACATTAGTATAACCTGATTTTGTTAAATTTGATCCAAACGAAAGCTTCCCAGCAGCTCCTAAAGTACCGTCTAACTGACTTAAAGCAGGTGAAGAATTAACTGTATTTGTATTTGTTAACCCTAAAACAAATTGCAAGCTATCTAAATTACCTGTCCATGTTTTCTTAGCATGGACTTTAATCATTACAAATCCTGAGTCGGGTAATTCTGTTGTTCCAAACGTAATATTATTTGTGATATTACTGCCTATTGCATTATTAGGAGTAGTAGCATTGCAACCATTCCCTTCTGAATTTATATTATGATAGACATAAGCTGAAGAAGAATCTAACCAATTCGTAGACCCAGGCAATTTAAAATAAACTTTTATATTGTTGTTATTTCCATTATGACTAGTTCCATGTGTTATAATACTTGCTGAACCTGTTGTTGTATAAGAAAGATCTCTTATACTTTGACCAGTAGAATTTTCAATTTTTCTATAATAATATTTGTCTCCAGAACTTATATTAGATGTTGAATAATTAACATTTAAAGTCGGGCCATTACTCATTGTTGAAAAGTTACCTGAGTTTGGTAGTGTGCTTGAATCAGGTGATATTAATTTACTATTATAACACATCAAAGATTCAGTGTAGCCTGTATTACTTGAAGCTATAGACTCTGTAGATAACCAAGTATTACTAGTTATATCACTTTGATTATTATAATTGTTTTCTTTCATTCTAAATTGTTCGTCGTCAAAACTTTCGCTAGTATTGGTAGAGCCATTTGTCGGATTAGCATCAATTAATATTTGAGCTGCAGTTTCTTCTGTTCCACTTCCTGTAAGATTTGATTTCAATGGGTGAGGAACAGTACATCCAACTGTAACAGATCCATCTAAAACTCTGTTACTAGAAGGTAAAGATATATTTCCACTTTTACTAATAACTAATGTTTTAGTATGAGTTTCAGGGCTAGTTATTTGTGGAATATCAAAATTAGATAATGTTAATAAACTACTAGGTACATTAAAAGTTACTTGATTAGTAGAGTAAACGTATTTATAAACATTATCTACGTTTGCGTTATATGTAAAACTGCCTCCTGTAAAATACTTAACTCCTGATAATGTTTTATTTCCTGATCCTGTAAATGATAAGCTTTTGCTTGTTAAGCTTAAAGCATTACTATTGTCATCATTTACCCACTGCCCAAATCCTGTTACTTTTGTACTACTACTATCAACTACATGTTTAACTTGAACATAGTTAAATCCATTTACTTGATCTGCTGGAGTTATTTTCCAAGTTCCTGTTCTATATTGGAAAGTTGAAAAAGTATCTCCACTAGCAAATTTTGTTAAAGTTTTATCTGATAAAGTAAATCCTGAGCCGTTGCTGTTAAAATTATTTCCTGCAGATGCAGAAGTTAAATCTACACTATGCTTTTCAACACCATTTAAAAATAGTTTAATAGAACCTTTATCTCCATTACCAAAAGAATCATCAGGATAATTTACTGTACTATTACTATATGTATCGCTAGATATGTCTTCATTTAAAGTTCCAGTTATTATTTGATTTTTTTGATATATTCCTAATTTATAATTATCATTAATTTCTCCAGCACTTCCGTAAACAGCATTTACATCTGCTGCGAGATATCCTCCTATACTTGAAACACTTAAATAATCAGGTGTAGCAGAAGATTGATTATTTGCAGCGCCAAAAGATAGTTTTGCAGATATTCCATTTGATGTATCAATATCGAATTGATCTAAATCTGGCGCAGGAGAAGGTGCTAATGCTTTTAAAACTTCATTAAATCTATCTATTGCAACTCCTACATTAGTAGAATTAGTTAAATCAGAAAAAAGTCCGTCAGTATAAGTAGAATTTTCAGGAGGACCTATATTAATGCCTGTTGTGTGTGTAATAGATCCAGAAACTTCAATTGAAGAAGTAGTATTTATGTCAACTTCTATTACTTGTTTTTCTGCATATAAAGTTCCAGATACAACTAAATCTCCTCCGAAAACTGATACGCTGCTTGCGTTATTGTTTGCTTTTCCATCAATAGAACCACTTACATATAAAAAAACGTCACTACCTAAGTTGCCTATTTTAGTATTAAGATTTGTCTCTATTCCGCCTTCAAAGTTTGAAGCTGCTGTGTCTGGATATATTGTAATTTTTGGTCCAGAAGAACTGTTACCAATTATCTTACTTGTTCTTGTTCTACTAGTTAAAAAGTCTTTTGCCATTTTATTACCTTATGTTGAGAGTTCTATTGCAGCATAGTTTATTTCTAAATTACTACTTAAGGTTTCATTTATTTTACATATAAAATAACTATTTGTTATTTCATGTAAATATACGTTTATATTGTCATTAGGAGAAATATTCACTGCTGGAGGCGTAGTAAATGCATTTGATTCAAAATTTACTGTAACAGAAGTTTGCCCTGCAGTTATTGTTGCTTTTCCTTTGTTTGCTGTAGCCATTATGCCTCTGATTCATGTATATGCAAGTGAACTTTACCTGTAAAAAGATTTGAAGATTCTATTGTTACTTGAGTAGTAGTTATAGAAGTGATATAAAGATTAACATTTGCAGAACTTGTAAAAGTTAAAGTTCCATTTGTAATAGCTCCGCCTGTAGTATTAACTGATAGTTCGAAAGCTGTTCCATTTGTAATGCTTGCAACAGTAGCTCCTACGGGAATGCCTGTTCCAGATACTTGCATTCCTACGTCGATAGAAGAAGTACTATTCATGTTTATCGTAGGATCATTATTATAATCACAAGTACTATCAACAACATCAGAAGTATCTTCTGGAGAAACAATACAAATTGGAACTTGTGTATAAGTTTCTACAAAAGTATAAGTTTTTTGATCTTGATTACTAAAATCAATAACAGCTGCTTCTATATTTGCTCCGCCACCTGAACTTACTATATCATAGTTCGGCCTTTGTCTAAAAAAAGGATATATTTTTTTTATCCTGTTGCCATCAATTAATCTTTTTGAGCTTGGCATATTGTTTCCTTAAAGTTTGCTAGCAACAATATTTGCTAATTCTGACCTATAACCTTTATTAAAATGTACATGACCAGAAACATGTTCGTTTTTAAGTTTTTCAGTTACTATGGTTAATCCATTAGAGTACTTATTTATATATGCAAGATCTACCTGTTCAGTATCTCCTAATAAAACTACTTTAGAATTTTTTCCTGTACGAGTAATTACAGTTTTCAATTCATGAACAGTTGCATTTTGAGCTTCATCTACTATAATTATAGCGTCATTAAAGCTTCTACCACGAATATGTGACAAAGGTGCTATATCAATTTGTCCTTTTTCTAACATCATATCAAAATAAGTCAAGTCTCCAAATTGATTTCTAAAATTATCTACAATTGGTGCAAGCCAAGGTGTCATCTTTTCATTTAAAGTGCCTGGGAGAAATCCAATATCTTTTCCTACAGTTTGTATAGGTCTAGTAAAAATTATTCTGTTCTTTTTTTGCTTTTCTATTTCTTTTAAAGCAATCATTAATGTCAAATAAGTTTTTCCGCTTCCTGGTACTCCTGTTAAAGTTACTAAAGGTATGTCGTTATCTGTTAGCAATTCTAAAGCAAATATTTGTTCTTTGTTTTTTGCTTCTATTCCTGTTTTTCTTTTTAACTCTTCTTTAGATTCTACTAATCTTAAAATATTACCTTTTCTTTGAGAAAGACATGACTGATTCGTAGAATTACCTCTAAGTACAATGAATTCGTTTTCACAGATATCTAACGCTTGATCCAGTTTTTCTAAATATAGATATGATTGATTATATATAGTGTTTATATTTTTTTCTTCTACACTTAATTCTGAAGCTCCTGTGTATAGATTGTCTTCTTCTATGAAGTTATAATCTGCATAATAGTCGTTTGCTTTTACTTTTATTGCATCACATTTTACTCTTAAATTAATATCTTTAGTAATTAAAGTTATTTTTTTATTTTCGTTTTTATTTCTAATGTCATGAACAGCTGCAATTATTATATTGTCATTTGAATTTTTATTCATATTATATAATTTGCAATTTTCATCAATTTCAGACCATACTTTTACGATTATGTCATTTTCTTCTATGTAACATCCTTCGTTTAAGTTTCCAGACTGTCTAAGGCTATCTAGGAACCTGTTTACTTCTCTTGCATTTTCTCCTAATATGCCTTCTTTATTTTTAAATTTATCAAGTTCTTCTAGCACAATTAAAGGAATATATACGTCATTTCCTCTAAACTCTTTGATACAGTTTTTATCGTACAACAAAACACTTGTATCTATTACTAAGATTTTTCTTTCTTTTTTTAACATAAAATGTAAATCCTTAAAAACTATTCTATAATAAATATAAAAATTTTAAGAAAGGTTATATTAGCATGAAAGAAAGTTTTAAAAATACTCCTTGCTATGAAATTTACAAAGAACTAAATAAAACTTGTGATAAAAAAAAATGCAGATATTGGCATGACCTTGAAGGAAATAGCAATAACTGCATTTTAAATAAATCTGAATGTAATTCTCATACTTTGCAAGAAATAGGTGACTTATTAAATCTTACAAGAATGAGAGTATGTCAAATTGAAAAAGGGATAATTAAAAAAATAAAAAATATTTAACTATCCAAACTAAACTTAACAAAATCTTGAGAATACTTCTTGAGAAGCCTTAGACTTTTTCTTAGTCGGATCCCTGCAGACTTATTCCCCTTTTCAGATTTTAGCATATCTTTTTCTATAGTTTCAACTAAAACCTTAATGCTTTCATAATGTTCTTGATGAGTATTTCTTTCTAATTCGTTGTTTTCCATTTTTCTTCCTTATATTTGTAGTTGCTTTTTTATATTATCTTCTTGTTTGTCTTCTTGTAAAATAAGACAATTAATATCTTTCATTAAATTATTATTTTCTAGCTCTAAAGATACAAGTTTAATAATATTAATTTTATCTTCTTCACTTACACCATAATTTAATATTTCTTTAACAATTTCTCTTGACTTCTTTATAGAATTTAAGCTTTTTTCATTCATATTAGTTTAAAACCTGTATTTATATTTTCTTTTTTTATAATAAAATTATTGTTTTTAAAAATAAAGTATTTAATATTAAAAGAAATTTCATCAATAACTTGTTTATAAAATGTTATTTTATGATCTTCTAGTTTATTTTCGTAAACGTATAAAACATGTTCCCATATAGAAATATCAGTATCGTTTTTTTCTAAAATCTCTACTATGTTATTAAGACCATAAGACTTAAGATTGAAGATTATATCTTCTTTAGTATTTACTAAATTTAATAAATCTTCTCTATTTAACAATATTTCACTTTTGCAAGTTTCATAAACCTTATGAATTGCATTACAATTATTACAGCTTACTAGTTTTTCTTGCATATTTCCTTCATCATCAAACTCAGAAAATACTTGAAACTTATGATATATTATTTTAGTATGCTTTTTATATATTGGAGATATACATTGACACTCTAACAAATGTTTTATAAATTTTTGATTCATTTTTACTTAAACTTTTTAGACAAAGCTTTTAAACCCCAGTTTTTTGCTGACTCGCTTTCTAGATTTATTATATCAATTATTTCTTTAATTTCTCTAGAGTTGTTATCTAAAACATTACTTTCTACTATTTTAGAAGTAATTTTTTGACTTAAAGCTTCAACAATGTCATAATAAGATCTACAAAAACTAGAATACTCTTTAAGTTTTTGCTTTTCATTTTGTTGATTTGAAACTTGATTAATTGAAACGCTATTGCTATTTGCATCAGTAAACATATTATTTTTCCTTTATTGTAATACCAATTTTATTTGATTGATCAATAAATAAATTCATCAATTTAATATTATTATTGTAACATTTGTATGATTGTAAATACCCTTCGATATTTATTATACCATATTTAATTAAATTGTTGTAGGTATTAATAAAGTCTTTAACGTCCTGCATAAAAAAAGACTCATTTTCAGGAACAAAAATTGTTGTTTTTTTGCAAGAAAATCTTTTTTTTCTAAAGTTTAAATAATTTAATAAATTTTCTTCTCTGCAGTCTTTTATTTGAGAATTTATTTTATCAAGTTCGTCTGAATTGATGCTTTTTAATTCAATTTTATCTTTATAAAGAATTATATTCTCAGCATACTTTGTATTTTCTTCTATGTCTCTTACAATAATAGAGCCTTTGTCTGGGCTTAGATATTTTATTTTCAACGAAGAAGCTATATCTTTTAAAGCAAAAGGATCTTCGTTGTCAAATTTAAGAGGATAAATGTATATAACAATATTATTTTTAAGCATTATTTTTTTAATATTACTTATTGCTGAATTGCTTATGCCTCTAATGAATACAAGCAAATTTTTATTATTAATGCTTGCTTTTTCTATAGCAGGAATTAAATCTATTTCTCTTTCTAAATAAGCATCAAGTATTGTAACAAATAAAGGTTTATCTACTTTCTGTTTACTAGAAAAATAAATATCAGCAAAACTTTTATGACATTTAAAATTAAATTGACTATTTTGCGTTCTGATTACTTCTATTTTATCATTATTAGTTTTTTCACAAATAATATTACAGTCTGGACCTGAAATTTTTATTATTTCTGTTATTAGTGACAAAGTGTTTTTGTCATATTTATTTTCATAAAACTTAAATACATTTTGCAATGTTAATTCTTGTTTATTATGTAATTCTTTAAAATTTTTATTGTGTATGACTTTTTTATAAATCATTTCGCACAAATAAAAACTAGAACCCGGAAAATACTTTTCTGAATTAACTATTATATTTTTTAATATTGAACTTAAAGGATTAGAATTGAATTCTTTTTTTAATAAAAAATAATACAAAAACAAAGAAAAAGAACTGTAAACTTTTCCTTTTCTATTTACTATTCTATATTTGTTTTTTTTAAATTCGTTACAATATTTTTTTAAAAGTATACTAATATTTATTAGTTCTTTGTTCATTATTTTCTATTTTTTCTTTTGCTAAAAAAATGTATTCACCTAAATAGTTTGGTGAATTTAAATAAAAATCATAAAAAGTTGTAAAAAAAGCTTTTTCATGTTCTACAATATTAGTTTTTTTATTAGGAACTATATTTATATCTTGCAATAATTCATAATTACATTCAGAAAGATATAATGCTAAACCTTTAGAGCTTTTTGAAAACAAATAGCAGCTGCTATCTTTATCCCAATCATCCCATGTCTTTATTATATTAATATTTGTATCTACGTTAATAGAAGTTTCTTCAAAACATTCTCTTTTAGCAGCAATTAATATTTTTTCACCTTTATCTATAGTTCCTTTTGGAACATCATATTTACCGTAGCAATCTAACAAAGTTAATACGTTCCATTCGTTTTTTATTTTACAAACAAATAAAAAACCAGAACCTTTCATTTCAATATTCATGATAATTCTCAAAAAAATTATTAGGAAAATAATTGTAACATTTTGACTTAATTCTTAGCCAATCTTTATCTAATATATATGTTACTGCTGTATCTTTTTCGTTTCTTATAGATCTACCAATACTTTGTATAATTGTTCTTACAGTTTGAGTATTATACCACCAGTCCCACTTGTTTATTTTTTTTCTTACAACTTTATCTCCTAAATAAGGATACGGCATTTTACATAAAATCTGAAAGGAAGAAAGATCTCCTTTTAAGTCAACTCCTTCTGTCATTGAAGGAGTTAGTAAAATAGTATTCTTTTTAGTATTCTTATGAAACTCTAGCGACTTTTCTCTATTACTGCCATATGCAATAATAAGTCTATCAGATTTTATATTCTGCTTCAAATACTTAGCTATTTTAATGCTATGTGTATGTATAATACCTTTTTCATTAGCATGTTGTTTCATTATTTCTTTTATCATTTCTTTCATGACAGGTAAAGTCTGGTCAATGTTTTTTGCTGACATACTTCCTGATGGTGAGTACATTATAGGCCTGTTCTCTACTGGAAAAGGTGAATCTTCTTTTACGCAAACTGTATTTTCTTTTTTGATTCCAATTGTTTTCATGAATCCTTCATGAGAAATAATAGTTGCAGACATGAATATTACATAATCAGCATAATTTAATAAATATTTTCCAGAATAATGAGAAACGTCAATAGGCTTAAATACAAGCTTACTTCTATTTTCTTCTTTAGTTATATCAAAAACCCAATTGTCTTTATCATATAACTCTAAAAACTGACATATTTTATCTTTATGACTTTTTAGTAAATCAAGTTGTTTTGATAATTTAGTAAACTGATCTATTCTTGAAGACATGCCTAATTTTTCAATAGTTACTTCCATGTATTTAGTTTTACTGATTAGTTTAGTAATGTATACGTTTTTGATCCAATTAAATGCTTTATACTGAGTATTTATTTCTTTTGGTATTTGAAGATTTAATATTCTTTTTGAAAAAATAGAAGAAATACTTATTTCAATAAATCTGCTTAACTCATTTTCCAAATTGTGAGCTTCATCTATTATAAGAACTTTCTTTGGTGGTATTTTCCCGCTATAATTACGTTCAGTCAAAAAATAACTAAAGTTAGTTATTGAATTATCATATTCAATAAACTTTTTCTTTGCTATTTTATAAGTACAATCGTATTTACATTGTGTATCACATCCACTTTTTTTAGGCGAACTTCTTAATAATGCTTGAACTTCTTTACAACTCATTTCTTTATTTTTTTTACAAGTATAATTACTTGAACTTTTCAAAGAAGTCATACCTTCTGACTTGAAATCTTTTTCATATTGTTCTTGCAATACTTTCTGTGTAGTAAGAAAGTATGAACCATTAATATATTTTGAAGAATATTCACTATTAGATAACGCTTTTGCAATTGTCAATCCAATTGCAGATTTTCCTACGCCAGTTCCGCATTCAATGATAGCGTATCTTTTCCCTTTTTTAAATTCACTTAAAACTTCATTTATTACTTTTTTTTGCTGATTTCTTGGTTCTTTGTAAGGAAAATTATTAATCCATTCACTACAATCTTCGTTAGAAATTAAAATATTATTATCATCAATTTTCATTTGTTTAAATCCTTAATAATTAAAATTATTTTGTATTATTATAATAATATTTATTTTTTAAATTTACACGTTATTTATAACACTATTTAACTCTCTACATATTTTGTCTATTAATTTTTCTTTTTTTATTTTAAATGTATCTTCATCTTTTGTTTTTATTATTTTATGATGCAATTTAAACTTATCTTTGTATTCTTTTTTAGGATGCAATTCATATATGAAGTTTCCTTTTTCATCATTATATTCACTTGCTTTATAGTATACAATAACTTCATTTTCTTTTTTATATATTCCGTTGTCTTTTGTATAATAAAGACTATTATTGTTTTCTACTCTATTTGTACTGTTTCTAGGAAATGAATAATCTTCTTTCAAGAACTGCGCAATATATTCTTTTAATTTAGAAATCATAATTTACTTCTTCTTTTTGGTTATATAAATTATTGTAAATTTTATAGTCATATTTTTTTAAATCTTTTAAATCTAAATACTTGTGACCTTTTGGATATTTTTCATTTTGAATGTTGTAAAAAAATAGATATAACTCTTCTTTAAATTTTTTAATATTTTCTGAATTGTTTATTACATTTATTAATTTATCTTTTTCGTCTTTTCTTAAAAGAATTCCCATTTCTTTTTCTATTTCGTTATTAAGATCTTTAACAGAAACTTTAGTAACCATTTTTCCCTCCTTTTTTATTAATACATTATAATTATTATTAATTTTTATTAAATAACAAAGGATGTATTATATGCAGTTTTTTTTATATTTAGTTTTATTTTTACACATATTGTCTTGTTCTCAAAGTTCTTCTATTGAAAATGACATAGATTATAGACACAAGTCTTACCAAAGAATAACGCATGCAGGAGCTACTTGTAAGTCTTATTGTATTTGGTCTACATATGCAGTGACAAACAATATTCAAAAATCTTCAAAACAATGTGTAGAAGGCCCTTGCGCATGTGTAAAGTTAGGAAACGCAAATAATCTATGTGTAATAGAATCAGACTCAACTGTTTCTTCTTCTATTATGCAAGTTAATGAATCTAACGAAATAAATAGCCTGCCTTACTATAATCAATATTATAATGAAAATAAAGGTTGGGCAACATGTCAAAACACTTCAGTTGCTATGGTTTTAAGTTATTACGAAGAAAGTATTCACCCAGACACTATTTATAAGTCTTGGGGGAAAGATTACGCGCAATCGCCATCAGGACTAAATGCTGTATATAGTAGTTACTCATCTAATTCTAGTATTACAACATATACTAATTCTTCGCCAGAAGAACTGAGGGCTGCATTGTCTAATGGGTATATTGCAATAGTTCATGGTTATTTCACAGGTTATGGTCATGTTTTAGTTGTAAGAGGGTATGCTGATGGTAGATATTATGTAAATGATCCTGCAGGCAGATGGGCAGAATGTTTTAAATGTGGATATAGTAGTACAAATGATTTAGGCGGTGTAACTTCATATGATAAGTCTGCTTTTGAAGCAGCAGTATTCACATCAGATGGTTACAACTATCTTCCAGGCTGGATTCATTTGATCAGCTCTTTATAATTTTTTTTTATCATCGTCGTCGTTATCAAATATTTCTACAATTGATGCTGCGTATTTGTCAAGCATTGCTTGACCTAGAATATAACCTATTTGAATAAATCCTGCTGTTACAATCATAGCGAGTAGAATTAAAAAAGTAGTATATCCTATTTCTTTTTTAGACTCTTCTTGCCAGACTACGTAACCAATTAAAATTTTCCATCCAAAATCAGCAATTAAATACGCTAAGAATTTTTTTGACTTAAGCGGCAGCTTATTTAAATTAGACATTTTTATCAATCCTTTTGTTTTATTATTAGATAATTATAATAAACAAATCTAAACGAAAGGAGATCTTTGTGTCTATAAAAAAATACATACCAAAACCAAATAATTATTTTAAAAAGGATGAAGATATTCTTTTTGAAAATATTGAAAATTACAGCTTTTGCAATTGTAAAAAAAATGTTAACGAGTGTTTATGGCCATATTGTATATGTGATGTCTGTTTAGACTTCAAAGAAAATTGTGAGTGTATAAAGGATGACAAATAAAGCAATAAAAACAGAAACAAACCAGATGCCTGAAAATATGTTTGAAGTTACTCTTGCTATAGTATTTTTAGACATTATTAATTCAACAAAGTTTGTTCAAAAAAATGGAGCACAAACTTCAGCTGCGTGGTTTCAAGTACATGACAAGCTAGCTAGATCTTTAATATATAAGCATAACGGAAGAGAAATAGACAGATCTGACGGGTTCATGTTGTCTTTTTATAATCTAGGAGACGCTATTCAGTTTGCTATAAAGTATCAAGAAACTATACCTAACAAAACACCTTTTAATAGCAGAATTGGAATACATTGGACTAGTATTATTGAAATACGTCAAGAAGACAAATACACTTCAGCAGGAGCTAAAAGCGTCGAACTAGAAGGAATTGGAAAAGCTACAGCTGCTAGGTGCATGTCAATATGTCAAGAAAAGCAAGTGCTATTAACTAAAGATGCTTTTATTAAATTTAAATCAATGTTAAATGCGCAGAGTTATATTTCTAAAAAAACTAGAACTGCTCTTGTAGGGTTGTACAAATTTAAAGGTGTTTCAAAACCTCAAGAAATATATGCTATAGGAAATTCAATTGAATTTTTGCAACCTCCTCCTAGCGGCGGAAAAGTTAAAAGAATTGGAGGCGCAAAAAAAATAAGAAGTAGGGCTAGAGATAGAAAGATATATGAATGGGTAGAGTGGTTTATGTGGAGAGGAGCGTTTGTTTGCTTATTATTGTTTTTATATATATTTTGGCCTGTTATTTTTGATAAAGATGTTAGAAGAAACAGCGAAATGCAAGAATATTTTTGGTGGGCAGATTATATTACAGATTTTACAAGTTATTTAAGTAAAAAAATAGAAAAGATTACAAAGTTTATAGTAAAGCATTATTTTTAATATATAATATTTTTTACATGCAAATTATAAAACATACTTAAGTCAAGAGGTATTATTAATGAAAGATAAAAAAACAAATAGACAATTTACTCAAACTGAAAAGGCTAAAAGAGGATGGTGGTTTTCTGTTTTTTTTATGCTGCTTGTTGTTTCTTTAATTATATTTCTATCTTTTGTCAAAATAGTTGATGAAAATAGAGATGTTTTAGTTGGTCTTATAGGCATGATTACAGGAGCTGTTTCTTCAATGTTAGCTATTGCAAGTGGTAGAGACCCTTCTGAAGTAGAAGAATTAAAAGACAAACTATCTTCAGCAAACGCTGATAGATCTGCACTTATTGCAAGATTAAGAGATGCTCAAATACAAATGCAGCTGTTAAGAGAACAAATATTTGAATTACAAAATGCAGTAATAGATAAATTATCTATGTTCAAGAATGAAAATCCAATTATAACTAAAACACAAGATCAAGTAATTCTGCACAAAGAAGTAGAAGACTGGTTACCTAAAATAAATAGAGAAGAGGACTTATAATGTCAAAATATAAATTAAGCGATTATATAGATATTTTTATAAATGAAAGTAACCCGAAAGAACATGAAGCTCTTATCCCGGGAAAAGAAATCGACCAAAAAAACATACCAACTCAGCTTTTTCAGAGTCTTTCTAGAGAAGACGTTAAGAAAATTAAAAGTGAAGTAGTAAAAAAGAATCCTAAGATTAAATATTATATTTTAATGACATTGTTTGGTATTTCTACTTTTCCTTTAATAGCATACATTTCAGCATTAGATGAAAATATTTCTCAGCCTTCTCAACCTTCTGTAGTTGAGCTAGTAAAAAATGATCCCGTCATAACGTCTAAAGTTATAAAGCAATATAAAATAACTACTTCAGATGAAGATAAATTTCAAGCTGTTAAAAAACAATTGGAGCTAGAATCAGAAAAAGCAAAAAAACAAATAAAAGTAAAGTTAATTGAAAAAAGAAAAAATTTTGACTTAAATAAGTTTTATAGACATATAGAGAAAGTAGAAGGCGTCAAACTAGTTCCTTATCAAGACAAAAACCAGATAACTGTAGGTATAGGAAACTCTTTTTTGTTTAAAACAAAAATAAAAGATCTTCCTGATAACTGGCATTTAGATTTTTATAAAAGAATTGGGTTGAGTGAAGAGGTAGCTTTGAAAAGATTTAAAGCTAATAAAGAAAAATATAAGTCTTCTAAGTCAAAAGAAGCTTTAAAGTTAAACAAAAGAATAGAAAAAATAGAAGCAAGACACAAAAAAAATATAGACTATATAAAAGGTAAGCGTAAAAGCAAAAAAGGAAAAGAAAAAGAAATTGCTGCTTATAAGTTAACTATAAAAAAAGAGCTAGATACAATTAGAAGACTTAAAAATATAATATCTGACTTTAATAAATACGGAAATATTACTCATGAAGATGCAAAATTAGGATTAAAAAAAGAAATAGAAAAATTTGGCCCTAGATCTATAGAAGAATTTGGTAACGAATTCAATGATTTTGATGTTTCTATTAAAACTTTAATATATGATATTTATTTTAACGCAGGAATGTATTCTTTTAAAAAAAGAAAAATAAAAAAAGGTAAAAAAACTAGTTACATAGGATTTGGAAATTTAAAAAAAGCTATTGTTGCTTATAGCAAAACAAATAAACTTTTATCTCAAAAAGAAGAAAAAGAGTCAATTAGAAATATAATATCTTTATTTAAAAAAGTAAGAAAAAGAGTAAAAGATAGTTCTTTGTCTAAAGATAGAAAAGATGCTCATATTAATAATATTAACGAAGCTATAAATTTCTATATAAAACATTTTAATTTGCCTTCTGGACTCATAAAAGAAAATACATTATTAGCTGTATATAAAGAATTAATATAGGAAAAATATGAAATTTAATTTATTTTTATTTGTTTTAATGCAAATTAATATTTGCTTTTCTCAAGTTAATATTGAATCTATGAGAAATGAAAAAAAAGATGATTTTTCTGGGTTTTTAATAGGTGGCTTAAATTTTCAAAAATCTAATGTAGATATACTTGAGATAAACGCTTTAGCAAGGATAGATTATCATATTAGAAAGCATAGAGAAAAGATACTTTTTTTAGGTAAATATGGAATAGGGCAACAAGATGGCAAAAATTTTAAAAAAGAAATATTTGCACATTTAAGATTGAATGCTTATCCTATATCTAAAAAAGAACCATACTCAGGAGAAGTTTTTTATCAAATACAAAAAGATGACTTCGAGCTTCTTCAAATAAGACAATTATTTGGTTGCGGTGCAAGATTTGAGTCAGATAAAAACAAAAAATTTAGACTCGCATTTAGTTTTGGAATGATGGCTGATCATGAAAAGATAAAAAGTGTAAATCACAACGTTGTTATAAGATCTACTAATTACTTTAGCTTAATGAATAAAACAGATAAATTTAATACGTTTGCAGTAGTTTATTTGCAGCCAAGAATAATAAAGCCTTCAGACTTTAGAGTCTTATCTGAAATTGTTAATGAGATTAAGATTAATAGAATACTTTCATTTAACTTTACTTTTTCTTATAGATATGATTCTGATACGCCAGAAGGTGTTATTAAAAATGAAATAAAAACAACAGGATCTTTAAAGTATGACTTTTAAAATAAGTTTAGGATTAGACTTAGATTATAATGAAAAATTACAAAAATATTTTAATATTATTGATGAAACTAAAGACTTAGCTTTTTTTTATAAGATAAATCCTGCTTTTTTTTTAAACGACAGAAGAAAAATAAAATCTGTATGTGACTATATCAAGTTAAATGATTGCAAATTTATTTATGATGGCAAACTAGGTGATGTTACTCATGCTAATGTCAAGTATGCTGAATATGTTTATGATTATCTAAATGCAGATGGCGTTACACTTAATCCTTACTTAGGCAAAGAAAGTTTAAAACCTTTTTCTATATATAAAAACAAAATGAATTTTGTTTTATGTAGAACAACAAACATAAACTCAGAATTAATACAAAATAAAACTTACAAGCTAGTTTATGAAATTGTTAATAATTTAAAATTTGATATTATAATGTCTAGTAATAAAAAGGGTTATATTGAAGATGCTATTAAGAATTGCAAAGATTCTTTAATACTTTCATCAGGAATAGGATTCCAAGGTGGTAAATTAAGCAATGCAAACAAAGATAAAGTAATATACAGCGTTTCTCGTTCAATTATAAATAGCGAAGATCCTAGAGAAGAGTTAATAGATTATGTGTATAGTTAAACTTTTATAAAAACATAATTATACATACATAAAATGTTAAAACATAAAATCTGCATCAAATAGATTACAAAGAAGTAACAATTTCTATGATTTTCTTATAATCATAAATTCTTGTTGATTCCATCAGAAGTCTAGTCTCAAACCAAAGATCTCCATCAACTAGTGGCATAAATAAGTCTTCTATATTATCAATGCCTAATTTGACATCTACACCTTCACTTAACAATATTTCAACTGGAGCAATAGAATTATGTATAGGTGAATTATATCTTCTATCTTGATTCATTGATATTGCTGCACTTGGGCATACTATTATTGAAACGTTGTTTTTAACCATTCTTTTTGATTGTTTCCTTATGTAACTTTCTTGTTGTGAAGCAAGAGATATACAATGAACTAAATTAACTTTTTGTTTTAAATCATGCTCTTCTATTTTATCTAGTACTAATTCTGTTTCTTTTTCGTCTGGTCTATTATTTTGACCAACATGAATATCTACTTCCTTGTTTAATGATTTAGCTAAATCAAATAAAATATCAATATGTTCTTGAGGAGAAGAATCTCTATCTGGTAAGCCACCAATAACATCAGCTTTTTTGCAAGCTTCAACAAAGTTTTTTCTTGACTCTAAGTTTTCTAAACCTTCAAGTGGCTGTATTGCCAAATCAATTTTGACTTTGTCTGAATATTTGTTTTTTAATTCTACTGCAGAATCAATACACTTTTGACCTACAATGCTATCAGCATCTACAAAAGTTTTTATATAAGTTGTTCCTTGATTTAATAAATTATCTACACACTTAGTCATCCTATTTATTAAATCTTTATGAGTATAATTTTCTTTTAAATGCCTATATAAAAACCACTTTTCTTGTAAAGAAGATTGACAATTTAAAAATCTTTCATGATTCATTAAATAAGCTTTGTCAAAATGAGCATGATGACATTTAAACCCGCCTTTTTTTCTTATTTTTTTTAAAAAAAAATCTTTCATTTTTTTTCTTTCTTTTTGTAAGTAATATCATATTTGTCTTTTAAATGACCTTTTATTTTATTAAAAACTCTTTTTGATACATAATAGTTTATATTTATTTCTTCTAGTCTTGTATCATCTGTATACTCATCTTTTAAATCATCTGCAAAAGTTTTTAAAAGTTTCATTAGCACTTCATCTTTAATTACATCTTGAAGTTCTTTATTATAATCAAATCCTTTTAAATTGTCTAATTTTTCTGATTTTGCATCGTTTAATCTAGATAAAGAATAAGCAAGACCTATAATAGCTTTACCTGTGCTTATTCCTGTCGGTAAATCTTGTATTAAATTAATTCCTACGTCTGCTAAATCTTTAACTACTTTAACACCTTTATCTATTTTTTCTTTTTTGCTTATTTTTCTTAACAAATCTTTTAATTCGCCTAAAGTCTCTATATTTTTGCCATCATACTTTAAATTGCTGTTATTTTCTTTTTCTTCAAGAAGAAAACTATTCCATTCTTTTAAAATAGCTTTAAATTCTTTATTTTTCATTTTTCCACCAATCATCAAACATTCCAAACGGTATATTATCATATATATCTATTGGAATGCTTCCTACACATTCATAAGTAAACCATTCGCCTTTTTTTCTAAACTTTACTAGCTCATCATGCAGCAATTTCTCTCTATACCCTTGATTTTCAAAAATAGCTATAAGTTTTAATCTATTTGGATTTCCAGTTTGTAGGTTTTTTAATCTTTTTTCTGGGTCTATTGATCTTCCTATTTTAATCATTCCACTTTTATCAGACTGTATCATGTATAAATGATCATTTTTCATAGTTTTAACCTTGTTTATTTTATATTATAATTATAAACAGGAGGTATTTACATGAAATTTTATAATTATTTTTTATTAATGCTACTTTTTATATTGTCTGGGTTTTTTGATCCAAAAGAAATAAGAAAAAATAATGAAAGTTTTGCATTAATAACAAAACAAGCACTTATTACTTTAAAATGCAAAAATTGCAGTACAGTACCTTTTGACATTTTATCTAAAATAGAAAATTTAAACATGTTTTTTTATTTTAATGCAATAACAAAAGCTTCTTCTTGGATTATACATAAAAAAAACAATAAAACATATTTTGCAACTTCAATGCATGTATGTGAAATAATAGAAAGTAAAATTGAAGAAAAGAAAACTATTGATTTAATAGAAGAAAATTTAGATAGTCTTATTTACGATTTAAGTAAATACAGGATTTATTTTAATATTGATGTATACACTACAATAAAGTTAGGCAATAGAGAAGAAATAGTTGAAAAAGTTTTAGTTAAAGATAAAATGAACGATTTTTGTATTTTTAATATAAATAAAAATGTAGGTAGAGTAAGTAAATTAGCTGACGATGATCCTAAAATGGGTGAACAATTTTATACTATATCTGCGCCTAATGGTATATATTCTAGCAACGGTTCAATAATATTTTCTGGCTTCAATAGCGGATTTTACTTTGACGAACAAAAATCTTCAATTTTTACTATATTCTCTAAACCTGGATCTTCTGGTTCTCCTGTATATAATACAAATAATAAAATAGTAGGTACTATACATTCAACTATTAAAGAAGTCAACTTCGTTAGTCTTTCAACTAGACTAGAAGAAATAAAAAAAAATAAAAAAAAATTATTAAAAATTATAAATAGCGAGTAAAATATAAATTAACTACTAATATGAAAGGGAAAATATGTGTGGTATTTTTTACTCTGATTATGCTGTATTTAATAATACAGACTCTTTATATAACGCTGCTAACCTAATAAAACACAGAGGTCCAGATAACTCTAACTATATTGTTCATGATAATAGATTTTTTTCTTTTCATAGACTTATGATAAATGACTTAACTGAAAATGGCGATCAGCCTTTTTTTGATAAAAAAAACAAAGTTATTTTAATTTGCAATGGAGAAATATTTAATCATAAAAAAATAAAAGCAGATTTAGCGTATAGCAGTTATGATTACATATCAAATTCAGATTGTGAAGTTATTTTAGATTTATACAACGATTTTAATATTAAAAATAAAGATAACTTTGACTTTATTAATAAACTAGACGGTGAATTTGCTTTTGTATTATTTGACAATAAAAACAATAATTTAATTGCTGCTAGAGATGAATTAGGGATAAGACCTTTATTTTATGGGTATAGTGAGCTTAATCATATTTGTTTTGCTTCAGAAGCAAAAAGTTTAATTAATCTGTGCGAAAAAGTAAAGCCTTTTCCTCCTGGGCACTATTACTTTAAAGAAAAATTTATTCCTTTTAATCTTGTTTGGAATACTGACGGGTATTTAAATGACTACAGTAAAATAAACAAATATTTAAAAGAAGCTGTCATAAAAAGACTTGACTCTGATGCTGAAATTGGTTTTTTACTAAGCGGAGGACTTGATTCTAGCTTGGTTTGTGGAATTGCTGCTAAACATTTAAATAAAAAAATAAAAACATTTTCTGTAGGAATAAATAAAGACCCTATAGATACCAAATATGCAAAAATAGTAGCAAAACACATAAACTCAGAACATCACGAAGTATTATTTACCAAAGAAGAAGTAATAGATCATTTAGAAGAATTAATTTATCACCTAGAAACTTGGGACGTTACCACAATAAGAGCATCAATAGGAATGTCTTTGTTATGCAGATACATTAAAAAAAATACTAACGTAAAGTCTGTAATGACTGGCGAAGTAAGTGATGAGTTATTTGGATATAAATATACAGATTATGCACCTGATAGTAATTCATTTCAAGAAGAAGCTATTAAAAGAGTAAGTGAACTATATATTTATGATGTTTTACGTGCCGATAGGTGCATTAGTATGCATGGATTAGAAGCTAGAGTGCCTTTCAGTGATAAAAAATTTGTTGAATATGTTATGTCAATAAATCCTGAACTTAAAATGAATAAAACAGGCATAGGAAAGTATATTTTAAGAAAATCTTTTGAGAATGAAAATATTATACCTCAAAGTATACTTTTCAGAGAAAAAGCTGCATTTAGCGACGCTGTAGGTCATAGCATGGTAGATTATCTAAAAGAATACGCAGAATCATGTTATAATGAAAATGAATATACTAACAAAATAAAAAAATATTCTAAATCTGCTTCAAATAAAGAATCAATACCATACTCTAAAGAATCATTGTTATATAGAGAAATATTTGACAAATATTATTTAGGTCATGATAAGTTAATTAAAAGTTATTGGATGCCAAATAAAAATTGGGATAATTGTGATGTTATGGATCCAAGTGCTAGAGCTTTACCTAACTATGGTTTAAGTGGAAATTAAGCAGAATCAAATCTTATAGCTTTTTTAATATGTCTAATATTTTACTGTAACTAGATTCAAGTAATAAATAGTTTTTCCATTAGCTGATGATTTTAAAAATTCCATGTTTTTTCAATGAATTTCTTCATCGTCTCCAAAAATTTCACCAGATTCTGGATTTAAAACTTCGCCAGATTCTAACTCTTCTACTCCACCCATAAATGCTTGGCTTGTCAAGAAGTCTCTAAGACTTTCTACTTCAATGTCAAACATTCTAGCAAACTTTTCTATTTCTTCTTCTTTACTAACATTATGATTTTCATACTCTTCGCTGTGTTTTTTAAAATCTTCATAAGATTCACTAGAATTTTTGTTATCAACTTCTCCAGAATCAAATCTCCTTGAATTGTTTAAATCATCGTGATCATCTTCGTCATAAGCTTCAACTATAAAATTACTTTTCCAACTTTCAAGTAAAAGTTTAAATTCTTTGTTTTTCATAAATAATTGCTTTCTATTATTATTAATTTATATCAAAAGGTTCAGCTATATGATAGCCACCTAGCTCTTCATCTATACTATTTTCTTCTATTTCTTCTATTTCTTCTAAGTTATTTTCTTCATGAATTTCTTCAAGACTTTCATGCACAAAATCAGATCTCCAACTTTCCATTAAAAGCTTAAATTCTTTTCTATTCATTACTTTCTCCTACTGTCTTTTAATATATATTAGTTATTTTTATAAAAATAACAAAATATCAATATAATATTACTATGAAATACGAAATAACAAAAAAAGAACTTATTTGTATTAACGTTCTAATAAAAACTATCACAGTTTCTATAGAAAGAAATACTTTCTCTGAAGATGAAAAAAATAACATCTACAAAACTATTGAAATACTAACTCAAAGGCAGAAAAAATAGTTTAACTTTACTGTTCTTCTTCACTATCAATACCATCTTCAACAGCGTTAGATAATGCTTCATCTTTTTGATTCTCAAGACTATTGCTAAGAACTTCAATTGCATTTTTTACATTAGCTGTTTGTTTTTTTACTAATCTATCATTTTCACTTAATAAAATTGTTCTAATTAGTTGTCTTAAACTACTTTCTGTTATTTTCATTATATCCTCTTTTTCTATATAAAATAAATATCATTTTCTAGGTAAACTTTCTTCTGTTTTTTCATAAGCTGCTCTCTTTTCTTTGTCTAAAACTCTATAAGACATAGAATATTTGTTTTTAAGCTTCCATTTCCATTCGTCTAATTCAAACAATTTATTTATAGCAACTTTTGTCAGTCTATTTAGTGAAGCTTGAATATTATAACCTCCTAATCCTAGAGTATCTAAAGATTTACCTAACAATTCAGGTGAAATATTTGGACTATCCATCATATATTTTATCATCATATAAGCTTCATTATTTACTCTTCCTGAATGTTGTAAATTCATTATTTCTTCTTTATATATTTTTTCTAATACTTTTAAACTACAGCTTGGAGATTTAACAAGTGTGTAAAGTAAATCTTGATAATCTGAAATGTTTTCTATGTTTTCTATTATTGTTTCTTCGTCTAATTTTGGATGTAATAATATTCTGCTTATAGTTCTTTCATCATTTTTTTCAAAAGAAATATTTAGAACTTTTTTAAGTATTTCTAATGGTGTATTTGGATTGCATGCTAGCTTAAAATAAAAAAGAAGTGTAAATAATTTATTTTTCTCATTTATGTAAAATAATTTTGTAATTAAATTCTCTGAAGACATTGGGCTGTTTAATATAAAATCTCTAACTTTTTCACTATGCTCAATCATTCTAAGATCTTCTTCTATAAATTTGTTCTTAGTTTCTATGTCAACTTTGAAATTATCTATTAAACTACATTTAACTTCTAAAGAATCATCTTGTAAGAGTAAATTAATTAAATCTTCTGTAATATTATTATTTGCAGATACTGCAGATCTTATATTATCGTTTTCACTATTTGCAAATCTTTCTATCAAATCTTGTCTATCTGTTAATTTTGCTATTATATGTAATCTTTTAGTATTATTTTCTTTTAAATAAACTTCAATTAAAGAATTTTTTAAAGCAACAATCCTTTCAGCGGGTATTTTAGACTCAAAGAATTGACTAGGTATAGTCTTTTCTGAAGAAGAAGAATATGCTCTTAATGTATTATAAAATATATTAAAACAATGCTGATTAATTCTTGTATTTTCATCTTTTGAAGAAAATAAAATAATTTTGTCTGCTTCGAAAGAATACTTTACTATGTTTTTAAATTCTTGAACAAAGTCTTCTATTATTTCGTTATTTGTTATTCTTTCTTGCTTGTAAACTTTAAAAGATATGCTAGAATAATATTTTTTAATATCTATTTCTTCTCTAACTTCATTTGAAGCATCTTCAAAAAGTTTGTTTACTATTTCTTCGCCTAGATAATTGTATACTTCTTGTTCTTCAAGTATTTTGTTATTACTATCAACAGTTGCGCCAAGATTAGATAAGCTTTCTTTTTCTGACTTTGATATTAAAGAAGCTTTACCTTTTTGTTTCATAAACCCGATACATAGTTTTCTATCTGGGTCTTCTTGACTTTCTTTCTTCTTTTTAATGCAGTAATACAAATGCAAATTAGCTTTTCTATGATAACTTATAAATCTATTTGAATCTCCATCAACATTAGTGCACCATGGCATTCTTCCAATTTTTTCTCCTCTCCCTGAAGATGATTTAAAGGTTTCATCTATCTCTAACTTGCTTCCATTCCAAAAAGATCTAGCTAAAGCTTTTGATCCAGTAATTGTTTTTGGATAACAAATAATCCAACCGCCATCTTCTGAGACTACATCAAAATGTTTACCTCCTATATTTAATACGTTCTGATGTAGCTCTATAGTATCAAATTTATTCCCTTTCCCGATTGTAATTCTAGCTTGATTAAATCTTATTAGATCGTCAAGCGTCGCGCTAACATCTCCTCTATTAAGTTTTCCAACTAAAGAAACTTTTTCTCCTGCTCCTAAATCAACTTCTAAACTATTTGGATCTCTTTCTTGCATTTTCATGTAATTTGTAAAATAATCGAAAAAGTCAAGAAAGTCTTCTATACCATGCCCTTGTTCATCACTAATTGAATTATAAAGAACTTGCAAATAATCAGAGTCATCAAAAGGTTTTCTAATTTTATTTTTTCTAGAATTAAAAATATGTTCTTCATAATACTCATTTGAAATTTTACTTCCAACTAAGTCAGCTTTAAATTTTCTTAGTTTAATTTCTGATAATAGATTTTTTGATTTATTACCATAACTTTCAAGTAATATTTTTCTTATTACTTTTCTTATTCTGTTTTCTGAATATTTCATTTT
>Ga0098048_1000333_pt1 | contig 23852 bp, 22 predicted proteins | sample 13_taG_FD_75052 | JGI IMG/M metagenome (GOLD analysis project Ga0098048, IMG submission 75052) | Marine viral communities from the Subarctic Pacific Ocean - 13_ETSP_OMZ_AT15268 metaG | ecosystem: Environmental > Aquatic > Marine > Oceanic | place: Pacific Ocean | collected 2015-01-16 | reverse complement strand
GGGCCATCAGAATTCGGGATAGTCTTTGCCCGTCCTGAAACAGGTAAGTCAGCTTTTGTTATCAGCATAGTTGCAGGCCCTGGCGGCTTTTGCCAGCAAGGAGCAACTGTTCTTTACTTGGGTAACGAAGAGAAAACTACCCGTACTAAACTGCGGGCGATACAAGCCTGTTCAGGTATGACCCGTGAGCAGATAGCCGACAACCCTGATCTGGCTATGAGCAAATACCTATCAATCAAAGACCGCCTGATAATGAAAGACGTGCAGGAATGGGATCTGGATACGATTAACTCTTATTGTGAGAAGATTAAGCCTGATATCATTATCGTAGACCAAGCGGATAAAATTAATATTGCTGGCAACTACAACGCCAGCCATGAGCGTATTCGTGAACTCTATCGATCACTACGGGAACTAGCCAAGCGACACGATGCTGCCCTGCTAGGTGTAAGCCAAGCGTCTGCAGATGCAGAAGGCCGTACCCGCATCGACTTCTCTATGCTTGAAGGCTCAAAGACAGGTAAGGCCGCAGAGGCAGATCTTATCATAGGTATAGGTAAGCATAACGGGGATGGTGACGATAACTCACCTAACCATGATCGTTTTCTAAACATCAGTAAGAACAAACTCAGCGGATATCACGGCTGCGTTCAATGCGTAATTTTACCAGAGGTGAGCCGCTATGCTGAGTGAAGATGATTTAAAAGAATTCTATGAAATGCTTGAGAAGAACAAAGAAGAGTACAAGAAATCCCCATCCCCTGAAGTTAAGGATCTGTTGGATGAACAGTTTGATTTGATCCAAGCTTTTATTCTCAACCAAACCAAGATTGCCGCAAAGCTGGCAGGCTTTAAAGTATGAGAGTACTTGTACTCGACTTAGAAACCACCGTTAAGAAAATCGAGGGAAAGATTGATAACAGCCCCTTCAATCCACAGAATAAGTGTGTCTCAGCGCACTTTGGTTTTCTTGGGTGGGATACGGTAGACGAGGTGACTAACCTTGTCTTCCATCATAATGAAAAAGAAACTCCTGATAGCCGCAAGGCGTTAGAACATTCGTTAGAACAGGCTGACGTGCTAGTCGCACACAACGCCAAGTTTGATGTTGCATGGCTCATTGCTATGGGCTTCGACATACCAGAAAATGTATTCTGCACGATGCTTTGCGAATATATACTGGCAAAGGGTCAGAGGCAGGAACTGTCTCTAAAGGCTACTGCAGAGCGAAGGGATGTAACCCGCAAGAAATCCGATCTGGTAGATGAACTGTTCAAGAGCGGTACGGGATTTGAGGCAATGCCCTTGGATACTGTTCTAGAATATGCAGAAGCTGATGTTATCTCCTGCGCTGAGATATATCTGGCCCAACAGAATGACCTAGCCCATGAAAGCAACAAATCGTTAAGTGAAACGATTAAGCTTACAAACGAAATGCTTCTGTTTCTTGTAGAGATAGAGGGCAACGGCATCAAAGTGGATCTGGATGTACTTGCAGGGATCAAAGAAGAGTTTCTTGCAGAGCAAACTGAATTAACCAAGCGCCTAGAAGAAATTGTTGAGCAAGTGATGGGTGATACCGTCATAAATCTCAATAGCGGTCAGGACATGACACGGGTTGTTTATAGCCGTGAGGTTATTGATCGTGATGACCATCAACAGGTATGGAATATAGGCACAGATAGCAACAACAAGCCCCTGTTCCCACCTAGAATGAACAGATCACAGTTTAACGCTGCGGTAAGGGCCACTACACGGGTTGTATATAAGACAAATGCTGTTTGTTGTGATGCTTGTGATGGTAGGGCGTATATACAGAAGTATAAACAGAAGACCCGCCAAAAGAACGGTAAGAAGTATCGTGTTCAAGGTGAACCATATAAGAACCTGTCTAAATGCCCGTCCTGTGCGGGTGTAGGAGCATTCTATCAGCCAAATGGTAAAGTAGCAGGCCTACGCCTTAACCCTACCATGCCCTCTGACGCTTCGATTAATGGCTTTAAGACCGACAAGGTTACTATCCAGCGTTTAATCTCTCAGGCAGAGGCCAAGGGCAATGATACCGCCGTTGAGTTTCTTACTAAGAGTAGCAGGCTAAACGCAGTCAGTGTGTATTTGGATTCTTTCGTTAAGGGCTTTGAAAATTGGACACGGGCAGATGGAATTCTGCATACCAATTTCACCCAGCACGTCACTGCAACAGGCCGACTATCTAGTACTTCTCCAAATATGCAGAACGCCCCAAAGCGTGGGTTTCCTGTGCGTAAGGCGGTCGTTAGTAGATTTGAAAACGGAACGATAGTTGAAAGTGATTTCAGTTCTGTTGAATTCGTTTTGGCTGGAGAATTATCCCGTGACCCTCAGATCATATCTGATGTTCAGACAGGCAAGGATCTACACAAACAGACTGCATCTATCATCTACCAGTGCAGTGAAGATGAAGTTACAAAAGACCGCCGCCAGGCTTCGAAGAAATTCTCTTTTGCTCCGATTTATGGAGGATTGGGGGCTGGAGAGGCAGATCACGTCAGATCGTATTTTTCAACTTTTTTTGAGATTTATGAAGGTCTTGGTGCGTATCACCGTAGGCTTGCAGACGGGGTTCTAAAGAATGGTATTGTGCAGATCCCATCTGGAAGACAGTTCTTTTGGCCTAACGTAGTTCGTAAGCGTGGTGGGCGTACAAGCCACTACACACAGATAGTAAATTACCCTGTGCAGTCCTCTGCCGCAGATTTGATGCTACTGTCCTGTGTTCGTGCGCTTCGTAAGTTCAGAGAACTTAAACTACGTTCTAAACTGATACTCACTGTCCATGACTCAATTGTCTCAGACGTCTATCCAGGCGAACTTGAGAAAGTCAAAGAGGCCCTGACATGGGCTATGGTGGACGTAACCAAAGAGGCTGAACAGCGTTGGAATTACACCTTCGCTCTGCCCCTAGAAATCGAAATATCAGGCGGCAAAAACTGGCTAGATCAAGTCGAATATGATTGACTTGTGCCACTTAGTTGTGCCACAATATAACTTCCAATAAAGAAAGGTTCTTAGATGAACGATATAACAACAGTTGATAGCATTGAGTTAGAGCAATTCTCCGATATTTTAGGCTCCGCAAGTGTCGGAGATTCCAGTGATGGCTTAGTTCGTGTACCAAAATTTGATCACCAGCATTCACCAGATGATGATGATGGAAACGTAATGCCCCGTGGCGAGTTTCGGCTTCATATGCCCGAAGGGATTGTCTACGCAAAGAAGCCCTTATTTAGGCCTCTGATGGCCCACATCCAGTATTATCTGTGGGAAGACGATAAGCTTACCAAATCACTGGTATGTAATAATTTGCGGGATGAAGCCCGTGATACGGCAGGCGGTATAGCGTGTGGAATGCCTGAATGGGAAGTTCGTGCGGAAGATAAAGAGTTACGGCAGAAATACAAAGATTGCCAACGGCGTGTGGTTCGTGGCTTGGTCACAATGGATGGTCATACACTAGACGGTTCGTCTGTTAAGATTGAAAACCAACCAGCCATTTACTTTGGTAAAGGCAGTACGAATTACGGCGGGTTTTTCAATGAATATATGAAGCTTTTGCCCAAACACGCAAATCTTCACGACTACCAATCTGAAATGTCCACTGAGCGGATGAAAGTTGGTGAAACCGTATTCTTTAAGATCCACTGGAAGCCGCTTCTTAACAACAAGCTTGCTCTTGATCGTGATGCGTTTGAAACAATGAAGGTTTTTGCACAAACCATTCGTGACGAAAACAAATACATCGATAAAGAACACTTTGCGAAGATGAAACAGGGCAGCATCGATACCAAGGCCATTAAAGCTTTGGGCGAAAGCCTTGACGATGATTTTGAAGATGTAGCATGAGCCTGCAGGCTGACATACACAAGGTCTTAGACCAGCTATCTAACAACGAAGGCGACACGCTGGATATTGATGATAGCTGGATCGAAGATGCGGGTGAGGCATTCAAAGATGCCTTACGCAGACAGTTTGCCAAGCGTGAGGATGAAGACTTTCGTCTTCGCATGTCCAACATCGGTAAACCCTTGTGCCAGCTACAGATGGCTAAAAGCGGCGCTACGAAGGAACGCAAAGACTACAACTTTATTATGCGGATGCTGCACGGTGATGCTGTTGAATGCATAATGGATGTGATCCTTAAAATCGCCAAGGCCAATATCACAGGCAGTAAAGATAAGGTTGCCTTAGAGTTAGAAGGTACAACCGTTAAAGGTGAAGATGATGTTGAGATAGACAATAAAGTCTATGATATCAAAACATGCTCTCCCTTTGCCTTTGAGCGTAAGTGGAAGATGGGGTTACCTGCCTTAAAAGCTAACGATGACTTTGGTTACGTTGGTCAGCTAGTTGGTTATTCAGAAGCCAAAAGCAAGAAAGCTGGTGGCTGGATTGTAGTATGCAAAAGCACTGGACAGGTTCTGGTGATGGATGCCGATTTCTCTAAAGATGAGAAGGATACAGTCCTGCAGGAAATGCAGATGAAGGCCACTGCGCTTAAAGAAGATTGGTCGTTTGATAGGTGTTTTGAGCCTGTCGATGACTTCTTCAATAAGAAATACACAGGCTCAAAAAAGCTTCCTGCATCTTGTAGCTGGTGCGACTTTAAAAAGTCATGCTGGCCCAAGGCCAAGCTACTTCCACAGCCCATGTCAAAGGCCAAAGAGCCTAAGAAAAACTGGTATGTCCAGTATGAGGGTGTGGAACTTTAAATGGCAATAACCCCGCAGTCTGCGAAAGCAAAAGGTCGCCGCCTGCAGCAATGGGTGAGAGACAGGCTCTACTCCACTTTCCCTAAGTTAGAAGACGGAGACATTCGCTCTACCAGCATGGGGGCTTCTGGAGAAGACCTGTTGTTCTCACCCGCCGCAAGACGCTGCTTTCCATACTCAGTGGAATGCAAAAACAATAAAAGTAATGCGATTTATAAAGTGATGGAACAGGCCATCAGCAACTGCCCCAAGGGCGCTACTCCACTAGCAATAATTAAGGCTGACCAGAAGAAGCCATTGGCGGTTGTGGATGCAGATCACTTTTTCAAATTGGCAAAAAGGAATAAAAAATGAATTCTAAATATCTTCCTAAAAATTCAGTCTCCTTGGTTGTATCTTTGGATGATGAAGGCCTGCCTGTTGTTGATGCGTATTCCAACCTTACAGACGAACAGACAGAAGACGAAAACACCTTTCTGGCTCTGTTACTTAAAGGCTTAGAGTTCAATGCCTATGCAGGCGGTAACCTGTTAGCGTCTATAGGTAACATCATGGCAATCCTAGATAAGTACGAAGAAAGCGATCTAGTATTTGAGCCTGACGAAGAACTGGTAGAGAAGCTTCAAGACGCAAAAATCATTCCTATCAACGGTAAACATAGGCCAAACTAATGGGTATGGATGACACTTGGTATGATCTTAACGAAGATCCAAACGCTACCTACGACATCACCCATGACCGCAAGAAGGTGGCATCAGATGGGCTGTCTACTTCATATTATCAGATCCCAGAACACGCCACTGAACTGCGGCATCTGATCAGTCACAAGGGCATGTCTAAAAGCCGTGGCGACATCTTCAAGGCTTGCTACAGGCTAGGTGAAAAGCAGGGCACAGACACGCTTTATGACCTGAACAAGATGAAGTTTTTCATCGAAGATTTAATCGAAATGCATAAGCGGGGAGAGCATCTATGAACATGCAGGATTATCAAACACAGGCCTCTAAAACAGCAATCTACAACGATGCGGATATCATCATTTATCCAGCATTGGGTATGTTGAGCGAGGCAGGTGAAGTTGCAGGTAAAATTAAAAAAGTCCTGCGTGATAAAAACGGAAATTTCGATCCTGTTGAGCGGGAGAAAATTGCCGAAGAAGTCGGTGATGTTCTCTGGTATCTTGCTGCTCTCTGCACCGATTTAGATATCGGAATGGAAACCATCGCCCAGCGCAATCTGGATAAACTTAACAGCCGCATGGCCCGTGGGGTTATCTCTGGCAGCGGTGATCACAGGTGAAATCGTATCGGGATCAGACGTTTTGTGAGTGCGATTGCACCAACATGATCTGTCACCTCTATTACGACACGGGCGTATTACAGGACGCCAAAGATGCGGGATTGCCCGTCTTAACATCGGATCAGTCCACGGGCTGTTCCTCTTATTTAAAACCAAAAACAGTACAAGAAATCGGGAGCCATAATGAGCAGTAACCAACAAACCTTTTCAACCCGTGCCAACGTAATTACACGCCGCACATATAACCGCCCTTTGAATGATGAAGGTACAGTCTTTGAGACATGGGAACAGACAGTTGACCGTGTGATTGATCACCAGAAGTGGTTGTGGGAACGTGCTAAAGGAAGCACCTTAGTTGAATCTGAACTTTCAGAACTTGAAGAACTTCGTGACCTTATGGTCAACCGCCAAGCTACCGTATCAGGACGCACCCTTTGGTTAGGCGGCACGGACGTAGCCAAAAACCGTGAGGCCTCGCAGTTCAATTGCAGCTTTGGGCGCTCTGAAACCGTACATGATATTGTGGATCAGTTCTGGCTTCTCCTTCAGGGCTGTGGAGTAGGCTTTGAGCCTGTTCGTGGTACACTTAACGGATTTGCAAAGCCTGTAGAGGTTGAGGTCATTAGATCCACCCGAACAGAGCGTGGCATTGAGGGTAACCAAGAGAAAACATACATCAGTGATGATGGAAAAAAAGTTCATCAAATAACTGTGGGTGATAGCGCAGAGGCATGGGCTAAAAGCATAGGTAAAGTGCTGGCGCTTAAAAAGCCGATTGATACTCTAATTTTAGACTTCTCAGAAATACGCCCTGCGGGTGAACGCCTAAAAGGTTACGGGTGGATTTCGTCGGGTGATGATACAATCAGCGTTGCCTTCGTTAAGATATGCGGCATCCTAAATAAACGTGCAGGTAAACTTCTCACTCGCATCGATATCTTAGACATCCTGAATCATCTAGGCACTACACTATCATCACGTCGAAGCGCTGAGATTGCTCTCATGCCAATTGATGATCCAGAGATCGATGAATTCATTGTGGCGAAAAAAGATTTCTGGGAACATGGCAATGAACACCGCCAGCAATCAAATAACTCAATTGTATTTCACTCTAAACCAACAAAGTGGGAATTATCCTACATCTTTGACCGCATGGTTGAAGCTGGTGGAAGCGAACCAGGATTTGTTAACGCAGAAGCTGCAAAGCGTAGAGCGCCCTATTTTAAAGGCGGGAATCCATGTTTTGAAATACTTTTAGGAAATAAGAGTTTTTGCAACCTAGTCGAGTGTGATCTAGGCAAGTTCCTGTCAGATACCCCGGCCCTAGAACGTGCAATGTGGGTTATCGCACGGGCAAACTATCGGCAAACCTGCGTTAATCTAGATGACGGGGTGCTACAGCGTTCATGGCATGAACTAAATGAATTTCTGCGTCTATGCGGTGTTGGATTGACGGGTATCGTGAAGTTTTTGGACTTTCATGGGCCTGAATCACCCAATAGGCTTAGAAACCTAAAGTATCAGGCCCATACGGGCGCAAATAGCATGGCAGATACACTTGGATTGCCACGCCCACAGAATATCTGCACCGTTAAGCCAAGCGGAAGCCTCTCAAAAATCTTTGATACGACTGAGGGGGTTCACAAACCTTTAGGGAAGTATGTGTTTAACAACGTAACCTTCTCCAAGCACGATCCGTTGGTTCCTGTGCTCAAAGCGGCTAACTATAAAGTAGTTACAAAGCCATTTGAGCCAGACAGCGTGTTGGTTACGTTTCCTGTGGTTTATAACGATGTTAAATTCACAGAAGTTGATGGGAAGTACGTCAATATTGAAACAGCCGTAAAACAGCTAGATCGATATAAAATGATGATGGATCATTATGTTGATCACAACTGTTCCGTAACCATTTCCTATGACGTAGGTGAGATCCCTGCCATCATCGATTGGATTATGGAAAACTGGGATAGCTATGTAGGTGTTTCGTTTATCTACCGTAATGATCCTACCAAAACAGCCGAAGATCTGGGTTATGCATATTTACCGCAAGAGGTAGTTACGCATGATGAGTATAAAACCTACTCCGACAATCTTTGGCCTGTTGATTTGGACGGTGCAAACAGCCTGTTAGAATTAACAGAAGACGAATGTGCGACAGGTGCATGTCCAATTCGGTAATGCGCCATAATACATCAGATTCTCCGTTTGAGTTAGGTTACCAAGCCTTCTTTGACGGGGAGTTTGTATGCCAGTACCGCCCAAAGTCTCACTACCACCGTGAGTGGCATCGGGGCTTCAACAAAGCCTATTTTTACAACAGGAATACACATGTACAAAGCATTCCAATCGAAAGACTTCAGCAAGTATGATGAAGCCGCAAGAAACCGTGCTAAAGAGTTTTGGACTAAGCAGGGCTACACCTGTACGGATCACGACAATGAATATGACGTAGACCTTGTAGTAGAAAAGGACGGTAAGCGGTTTTACTGTGAAGTTGAGGTAAAGACCGTCTGGCATGGCAAAGACTTTAAGTACAATACCATTCATATTCCTGTTCGTAAGGCTAAGTTCTTAGGTAAACCTACGCAGTTCATGGTCTTCAATAATAGCCTTACCCATGCTGCCGTAATAGGTCGCAAAAAGGTGCTAAATGCGACTAAAGTAGATGTACCAAACAGGAAGATTGCGTTTGGCGAAAAGTTCTTCGATATACCGAAAGAAGATGCCATATTTGTGCAAACTATATAAAAGAAAAAGCCTCAAGGCGATTGACCTCAAGGCTTAGTTTTTATATAACAGTAGGTGATTAGAACCTTGGTCGGTTCCTAGTCGTTTTAGATTGAACCCTCAGATTTAGGTCTGGGGGTTTTTCTATTACTAAGGAATAAGATCCATCATTTGCTGATCTACATTGTTTTGGTCGTACATATATTCTTTCTCAGCACTTACTGCTTTAGTTGTACCCGCAGTTATTGCTGTAATTAAGTTTTCATAAACTAAAGGATCCATTGGGTATGTATCGTATTTTTTAGCTAATTCTAGAAACCTCTCTGGGTCCGCTAAAATATTATCTAAAATTTTCTGCGCCCTGTTAGTTGTATCTAAAGCATCAAATGTTGCACCTGCTATCGAACGAATTTTTGCACCAGTTCTATTGAGAGGCCCAATAAGTGTCATAATCATTCGATTAGTTGCTTGTACCGCTTCTTTATTAAATGCCGTTGCAGATACCCCCGGAACAGGAGTTGCCTGATTAGATTTATCAATCATACGGGCTGCATCTAACAGGATCTCAAAAGTTTCCATTCGCTCTGGTTGTTCAGAGTAAATTTCTCTACCTATCGAAAGTATATTGTTAGCCTCTTCCAGTGTTCGATCAACATTAGCACCCTTTAATGTTGTAGCCCCGCCGCTTTGTACTTTCGCACCTGATACTTTTTCTGACAGATATCTTAGATAAGCAGTTTCCATACCATCACGAACTACAGAAGCACGGGCTGGGGGCATATCATCTAAACGGGCAACAATATCCTGTATTGTTCCTATGCCTTCAGATTCTCTAAATATTTTAACAAAAGCATCTTCTGGGTTTAGGTTTGTAGCCATTTCCCTTCCGTATACATTACTTAAAAACTTACCCAATTCTGTTTTTTTAACTTCTTTTCGTGTCTGTGATGCGACTTCTTCTGCAGTAGTAAGGGCAGCTTCTAGTAATTTTTTATTTCCCGCTGCAGATTCAATTGAGGCAACTAAAGAATTAATTTGTTTAGCCCGTTCAGGAAAAGCTTGGTTAAGCGAATCCGCATATTGTTGTAGTCTATCCGACATTCCTTTTAGTGCTTCAGGCGTCATAGATCCTTCTGACCTTACCTTTGAAGCAAACCCATTAATTACATCTGTAATCATGTAATCAGCAATTGCCTTTGGGTCTTCTACTTGCTCAAGTGCTGTTTTCATATTTAATACAGCATCAGCATTATTACCCTCAAGAACAGAGGTTACCAGTTCACGGCTACGCTCTTTAAAACCAGCTTTCTGAGTTCCCCTTGTCATAACTGGCTCATAGAGATCGCCAAAATCAGCTACTACTCCACCATCTCGCCAAACAGGGGCGTATTGATCTGAATAATAGGTATATGCTTTCGTGGCAGCATCTGCCGCCTCTTCGTCTGCATTTTCCGCAACCCACTGTACCTGATCATCAATAGCACGTTTAACATCTATAAGGCGTTTGGCTACCATATCATCGCCACGCTTATAGGCCTGATCAATTAGGTTAGAAAGTTCTGGGCGAACCTTGTTGTATAAGGTTTTAAAATCAACGCCACCGTTGAGTAACTCTTCAGCAAAGTCTCCTGCTTCTGTAGTAGTTGTAGTTGTTCCCTGTACCCCAAATGGTACAAAGGGCGCATCTTCTACGACTTCTTTTGGTTTTAAAACAGACCTAATTGTATTGATAAGATCAACACTCTTGGTTCTTGTACCGCTTGTATCCAAAAGATTTATTTGTTTTACGGCCTCTTCTACCTGTGCGGCAAAGCTACTATAATCAAAAGGCGTACCGTCTGGTATTGCATTATACAGATCGTCTTTTGTTTTGCTCATTGTTTCTTTAGCTTGCATCAAACCGTTTCTGATTTGATCAAAGGAAGCAGATTTATCTGTAACAATGTCCGTTCCAGTTACCTGCTCTAAACGACTAATCTGACCACTAAGTTCCAGATCTGCATTCTGGATACCTTCGACTACCTGTTTTGCTGCAGCGTCAAAATTAGTTTGTGCATCTACGGCGTTAATATCAGCGGATGCTACGGAAGCACGGGCATCTGTTGCCAATTCATCTGCGGCGGCGGCAATAGTATCAACTTGTTCTGCAGGAACATCTGAGGATATTTCCGCTAGGCGATCATCCACTTGTTTTTGTAGTTCTCTAGCAGGCCCCTCAGAAGCAGCAATTAACTGCGGGTTATTAGATGCTTTTTGTATATTACCTGCACGAACCCCTGAAATTCTTGCTATATCTTCTGGTTCTGCAGTGCCCCTCAAAAGAGCAGAAAGAGTATCTACTGGTACTTCTTTAGCAGCAAGATTTTGTATCTCAGGAAGAAGAACTGTTTTATTTTCTTCAACAATTCGAGCAAGTTCTCTTTTTGCTTCTGCTATTTCTTGAGGTGTAGTAGAAAAATCAATCTTTATAAGGCTTTCGGTTAATTCATCATAGATCCTACGGGTAATAGTTTGTTCTCTTCCTGCGTCTAATAATGGAAGGATAGTGAATTTAGATGCCAGTTTAGCGGCTTGTGCGGTTGTCATTACAACCCCTGAAAGCGCACTGTTTAAAAACATACCTTCAACAAGCACATTTACACGCTGCTCAATTATGTCTTCTGCCTTGCTGTCGCCAAGATCAAGGCCCTGCGCTATTGGGATAAGAGCAGCCTTTTCTCCACCAAGGAATAAGGTTCCTTCGTCTGTACTGGTTGTAGCTGCAGCGCCTGTTTCAGCGGCGGCAAGAACTGCAAAACCTCTAATTACTTTAGGTAGAGCCTTTGTAACTACCTGTGCGGCAGCACCCCCCCCAAAAGAAGTTATTACCGCAGGAACAGCATCTGTTAGGATAGCATCCCCAAAGCTGTCGCCAGTATCGACATTAACGATTAACGGGCTTATGGCATCTACTGCGCCCTCTGCCCCTAATACTTCTGCTCCTGCAGCGCCTGCTTCAAGTATAGCCCCAGCACTTTCACTAAGACCCAAAGCAATTTTACTAAATTCATCTACCTTGGCTTCAGTGTCATCAAAAGCCGTCGATGCCCTGTCCAAATCACCAGTTAGTAGCCCCGCAATAACATCATAAGTATTGTCCAACATACCATTTTTACCAAACATCTTCATATCTGGTCGGGGTATATATTCACGCCTACCTGTTTCGGGGTCTTCGTATACTGCGTAACCCAAACCAAATAAAGGCTTTATAACATCAGGGCTTTCCATGAGAGTATCGTATTTTTCTCTAGCCTCACTATAAGTAAGGCCTGAGTACATCTGTGTGCTAATAGCATCAGGTTCTTCTTCAGCTATTTCTTTTAAAGTAGGCTCATCTTCTTCGCCCTCTTGTGTGTTTTCTAAATCATCAGAAGCAAAAGGATCAACGATGCTAGTTTCACTACTTGCCTCTACAGGAACAGGCTCTGTGTTGTCTGTTTCTATAGGTATAACACTACTTGTATTTGTTTCGTCTTCTTCAGTAGCAAATGGGTCTACAATATCTACCATTACTTTAATACCCCGTAAGTTTTAGACCAGAAATCTGTTAAATCCTTATCGCTTACACCAGGATTTTCTTCCCTAGCACGGGATAAGAAATTTTCTAAAGTAGGTTTTCCTGATAACCATGAGAATGCGTCTGCCATCCCGTTATCATTTGCATAAAGACCTGTTGATTTTCCGTAACCTTTAAATAGGTTTTGATCACGCCTCTGTAACATAATAACAGCATCATCTTCGTTGAAGTCATTAATCATCCTCTGGGTCTTTTTAACGACTGCCGCTGCTTGACTCTTCAGGTTAGCACTAAAGGTTTCATAGGTGTTACCTTGATCTAATATGGCAAGTGCTTTTTCAAAGTCTTTGTTCGATAGTCCTTGCCCTGATTGTCCTAGAGAACTTGCTGCAAAGGTAAACGCCAGTTTAATCTTCTCTGCTTGAAACAGAGCAGCTTTTCTTGTGGTTTCGTCTAATCCAGGGATACTGTTTAGATATTGATTTACTGCACTATCAATATTTGTCTCAATATCTGATAAAGATCTAGTTTCGTTAAACGTATCTACGATAGTTCCAACTTCTACGCCTACTCTCTTTATAAATGGAAGTACTTTACCGCCTACTGTAGTTAATATAGCGGGATTACCACCCATTTCAGGGTTAACTAAATCATCAAGTTTCTTTGCTGATTCCAGCGTAGTAGCCATACCTATACGCTGCTTTTTAAGAGGCTGAATAGTAGATTGGTTAATCTTAATTACACCATCGTATATATCATCTTGTAGATCCAAGTTTATAACCTGTTCTCCCTCAACAGGAATACGGGTTTTAGTAGGATCATTAAGATCAACATACTGATTATTTTCATTAAGTTTAGCAGTAGTACTTTCAATTTCTCCCGTTTCAGATTTGTACTTAATTAGGAAAGTTTCGCTTCCTGGTAAAATCTTAGGTGCTTGAGCATTCCTGTTATTAAGAAGTTCTTGTAACTTAACAATATTTTGAGGTGCAGTGCCTTCCGTATTTATTATAGAAGTAATAGTAGCGGTATCTACATCGTCATAGTCTGCAATATTAAAATCATTTATTTCTTGTGCTGCAGCGGATGCGCTTTTCTGTACTCTTACCCTATCAATGTCTGCCTTATAATCAGAATCTGTAACGGTAGACGATAGAATTTCAAGAACATCATCACTTAGTTTATCTAAATCGACTATACTTAGAGGCTTATCTGCAGATATTACCTTGCCGTATTCTCTAACTCGTTTAGCACCATCGAGATCACCAGCATCTTCAAGTTCTTTGGCTTCGCCTTCAAAGTTATCTTTAGTAATTGTACTCCACTCGATTGGTTCCTTGATTTCCTTCAATGCCGTTATTTCTGCATCAATAATCTTTAGGTCATCATCTTTAGCACCCAAAGATTTAGCAACCCGCCGCTTCTGTTCCATCTCACCTTTATTCAATCCTATAAAAGAGTCAGGCTCTACGATAGTTTCCCACGGTTTAAGGTTTTTCTCTTCAGAGGTTACAAGTGCTTGAATAGCAATGTATTCGTCTGTTTTCGTTTCTCCTAATACCTCTGCGGCCTGAAGCTGGTTTTTTGCAGCTTCTAAATCACCAGCAAGAGAATTAATGGTAGCTTTTAAACCTCTTCCTTTAAGCAGTGCTTCTCTGTCTTCCAGTATTTTTAAGAGATCCGCATCTAAGGTAACATTGTCGCCCTTGAGTTCATCTTTATATAACTCAATATCTTCTAGGGTTTTTAATCTTGTGTAATCAAGTTTAGCAGGGGTTTCCCCAAATGGCGTGATTTTAATTCCACGCTTCTCTATTTCTACGGGTTCAAGGGAAGCATCATTTTCACCTTCAGGGCCAAGAATAGCATCCATCTGCTTTTCCATGCCGCCCTTTATAGTACCGCCCAAGTCTCTTAAATCACCAACAGTGTCACGGATTCTATCTTTAGTCTCAAAATCGTCTATGGCTCCAGCATTCTTATAAGCAGCGAGTGTACTGCTATCGGCAACATCCGTATCTACGTCACTACGCCGTAGCAGCGGCCCCTGTAATTCAAGGCTCTCAGTTTCAGTTGTAAATTCCAGCCTTCCGCTTTCCACCATATTCTGAGTAGCAGTCATAACTGCACCAACATCTCCGTCCATCAAGGTAAGTTGCTGTTGGAAATAGTTTACCGCCTGCGGGTTATTGTTTGTGCCAGAAAAAGTTTCAGATAAGATCAGGGCATTCTTTTTATTCTTCTGTGCCTTATCTTCTGCCTTACGTTGCCGTTCAGCCGCAGCCCTTCGTGCCGCTCTTTCCTCTTTGGCTTTAATCTTTGCTTCTTCTTTTTCATCAGCCGCTTGCTGCATCCAGCTTTTAGCAATGATGTCTGCGCCCTTTGAGAAGGCTAAACCAAATGAATCTTCGTTTTTGTAATAATTCTTTTTACCAGAAGAAACCGCCGCTTGTGTATCACGCCAACCCATCTACAGGCTCCTCTTCTTCTTCATCAGTTGATAAACCTAGCATTGCAGCCTGTTCTTCTTCACTGGCTGTTTCTGCATCTGTTGGTGTAGCCATTAAGCCACCCTCTGAATTGGTTACTGCCTCTTCCACAATTTCATCAGGATCTTCTTCTTCGTCATCATCAAAGATGCCAAGCGCCAGTTTTAGGGAAGTAGGTGTAATTACCACACGGTTTTCTTCGTTCAGCCCCATGTCGTACTTAATTTCCTGTTCATCGGCTATAATACCAATGTAACGGGCTAGTGGGCCTGCCATTAAGATAGCTAAATCAATAGAAAACTTACCACGGGAAATGCCCTGCATAAGTATTGCGCTTACGACCGTAGCAACGTGCGTATCAATTTTTAAAAGAGCATAAACCAGTTCTAATTCTTCTGGCTCATTCATTTTTCTGATTAAATAATCAACACCCTCATCGTAACTGACGATATCAGGTGGTCTGTGCCAAGGATAATTACGGGTGTCTGCAGCGTAGTTTGCACCAGCAATCGGGAAATCAAACATCTTCATCTACGATCTCCTCATCATTGTCTTCTGACAACATTTCTTCTTCAAGTTCATCGAAGTATGCAGGGGTATGAAATATTCCCTCTTCGCTTAATTCATTGGTAGCGGCGGGTATTTTACCGTTCATAAAAGCCTTAATCGACTTCTTTACTGCATCTTCAAACTTCATTGGATTTCTCCGTAGTTAACTGTGAGATAGCCATGAGAACCGACAGAAACAGCATTCGGATATTTCTTCTGAACTTGTTGTGCTATAACCCCGTAAGCAGGGAACTTATCTGCCCCTATACGCTTGGCTTCTTTGTTCCATTTCCAGCTATAAATCTTTAAGCCTTTTTCAGTATTCAGATACTGAATGTCTGTCTTTAATCGTTCATCAGAAGGCCACCCTCGACCAGAACTAATCCATGCAGCACCTAGAGTTATGAGGCCGTCCATAATGCCATTACCGCCGCTGCTTTGTCCTGCTTGCGCTCTAATCTCTGCGCCCAATATAGTGGCGTCACGGTCTGCTTCTGCATTCCATCCCTTGAAAATATAATCCAAAAGATTGTCTACACGATCCCACAGTCGGGTCATTGATTCTGTAGACAGATCAAACGCATTTTTAACATCTAGCGTTGCCGCATCAAATTCCATTTCCGTATTTGTAGTGGCTACTGTTTGTCTCCATTTGGCATTAGCAAGATCCAAGTTGTATTGCATATCTGCATAAAACTCTTGGCGAGACTGCTCTAGCTTAGAATTAAACTCACGGTTGTCGTTAATCTCGCCAGTATTAAATCGCTTCATCTGATTGATTTGTTCAGCGTTCTGCAACGAAATCTGTGCATTCATATTATCATAATATTTCTGCATATCGTTGGCTTGCTCTGCCCCAAACAAACGGGCTGCGTTAATAGCCGATTGATCGTTAAAGATGGCATCAACCATAGCTTGCGTATTTATAACTTCAGCCTGTTGCTCATTAGTCAGGTTAGCCAAATCCATTTCCAAGAATGCCTTGGCATTTTGTACCGCAGCCGCCTGACGGGCATCCAGATTTGCTACCTCAAATTTAGCCAGCACGGCGGCTTTGTTAATTATAGCTTCTTGTCGGTTATCTAGGTTTTTAGTTGTGAGGGTTTGGAAGAAAGAGGCCTCTTTTTCTGCAACACCCAAGGTTGCTTCCATAATTGCGTTGCTCATTGCCGCAGTCATGGCGGTTCCAGAAATACCAGAGAAAGCCATTGTCTTTGCAACGTCACGGGAAAGTGATTGTGCCCAAGGCGGTATTACAGGGTTGCCGTTACTATCTTTAAATTCGGCAGAGATAATCTCCATCTGCCCTAGAATGGTGGCCTTACTATCGGTGTAGTTACCTTCACCTAATTTCTGGGCAAGCAGTTTACCTGCAACCGTAGACGTATCGATGATATTACTAATATTTTGTGTGGCAAAGTCATTAAGGGCCTCGCCTGTTACACTAACTGTACCGTCTTCATTTACGCCTGTGGCAGCGCCTGTCATATCAATTTGGGCAGCGTCTACTAGGTTTTCATCACGAATTTCACCTGTGGCTGCATCTACGGTGGTTGCGTCTGTTCCTAGCTGATCTGCGGTTGTACTGGCATCATATGTTTCTGCGCCAGGATTAACTACACTATCGACTGTAGATGCATCCCCTGTGGTTGCGACTGCAACAGTAGGACTATCACCTAATAAATAGTTAGGGTTAGTAGGGTCTAGCAATGTTCCTGCAGTCTCAGGATCAAGATTAGGTACTTTATCTAAAAGCGAAGCGCCATTATCTTTTAACCATCCCGCAGGATCATCTAGGATAGCTTGTATTTGTTCGTTGCTAGTAGCCATACCAGCTTCTTCAGCCATCTTAATAATAACTTCTGCGCCCTTAGTCGCATCATTACTACCATCGTCCTCAGTAGCGTTGTCGGCAGCTTCTTGAAGAATAGCGTCTGCCTGATCATTATCCCCACGGTCACGGGCATCTTGGGCCATTTTCTCATAGCCAGACGTTGATTGATCATACCCTTCGTCACCGGGATATTTACCAGATGCGTCTTTGCGTAAGAAGTCTTGTACTTGGCCTGTGGTTTCATTCACTTCTACCTGATACTGCATTCCCAAAAAATTATGGGAGTATTGAAAATCTGGTTCACCATCTTTTCCTGGTCGAGTATATACCACCCTGCCATCGATAACCTGACTAGGATCTTTTTCAGGGTCTGTTCCGTTAGCCCATCCTGCTAATGCGCCAATTACACCAGTAGGTGAAGCAAACCCTAAAATCTTATTAATTCCAGACGGGGCAGAACCCTTTGGTACGAAGTCTTCGTTTACTCCACTAGAAGTAACATTGGCCTCATTGTCGTTTCCTGTGGTGTTCGCACTACCTGTATAAACTGAATTGCCGTCACTATCACTTCCGTATCCCCCCGAAGAGTTTGTAGGAACAACAGTACCTGCGTTAGACCCAGAGTCATACGTTAGCGTTCCATTAACGTAGGATGCGCCATCGTCAGGAGTAAATGTGTTGGCTACGCTTTCCGTAAAGCTGTTACCGCCGCCGAATGTGGATGACCATAAGCCCATTAGATATTATCCTTCTCTTTTTCACATGCACGGATTCGGTCACGCAGCTTTGCGTAATCAGCGATTGCCATCGGTATAGTTGTCTGTTCCCCGTCTAGGGCCTCCAACTCATCCGCTAATTCTTGATTAAATTCTGAAGAATACTGCTCCATCGGTGGGCAATATATTTCCAGATTGGTTCTATAAACCGTTCCCCCGCAGCCTGTCAGTAAGAGACTTGCGGTCATTAAGACTGTCAGCTTCATGTTCTGCCATTTTCTTATAAAAATTGGTCGTTTTCTTTTGCGCCTGAAGATCATCTTGCAGGACTTTATTCTTTTCTTTGGCCCGACCCTTAACCTGACCCATCACATAGATAATGGGCAAAGCTAAAGCCAAAGTGGCAATGATATAGGTCTTTATCTTGCCGAATATGAACATCAATGGATGCCCTCTTTGTTATCTTTAAACCGTGCATATGCAGCCAATGCGATACCGCCGATTGCACAGATCAAAAAGATTGTTTTAAGCATTGGGGCGTAGGCAACTAACCCTTGGATTTGCCCCGCTACCTCATTCATTGCAGTGGCTGCACCAGCGATCCCTGCACCTGCCATTGTCTTACTCTTAGCAAGCGATTTAGGGGCCTCTGCGGTAGGCTTCTGTGGCATTGCTGGGCCACCTTCATCAGAAGGCAGTTGTGCATCACGGGCAAAGATAGCAGCCTCTGCGGAACGTCTGCGAGTTAGTCCACGAATAGGTGTTAGTTTGCCATCTACACGGGCTTTATTCCAGCGCATGATCTGTTCAGGAACTTCATCATACAAACCCTTGTTAAGCTTTTTAAGCAGTGTTGAACTACGAAAATTACCGCCACCTAAGTTAAATACAAATGAAGTCAGGGCATCGTACTGCGGCTGTGTTAAAGGTACGTTGACGTACTTCTTAACTATCTTACCGTGTTCATCTAAATCTTCGATAAGACGTTGTTCACAATACTCTTTTGTCCATTTAACGCCAGATCTTACGCCACGGGTTGCCCCAAATCCGCAAGTCCAACGTCCTGCCAAACAGCGATATGAGTGTACTAAGCCATCGTCTTTTACTTTGTGCAGACCTTCAAACTTTTTAACAAGTTCTACGCAGTCTTGGGATACTGTTACTGGATGCATATTATTACCTAGCAAACGTGTTTGGATTTATTGGCTGGCTAACGGGAATCGTTCCTGCGAAAGGATTAGGTGGCCTTTCCATATTTGGTTTAGGTGTACCCGTAGTGGCAAACGGAGAAGCAAATCCTGTGCTAGGAACAGCCGCAGACATAGCAGGGGATAGGTTACCCATAGAGGCATTACCGCCTTGCATAGTCTGTAGTTTACTCAAACTATCTAATGAACGATTGACATTAATTACCTTATTGCCAATCTGCTTACCTGTTACGTCAAAAGAACGAAGCAGTAGATTGCCTTGATTATCCATAGCACGGGAGATTGTGTTACCCTGCTCATCGATGCTGTTTTTAATCAATTCACCGTTATCGGAGAAAGCTGCACCAAGCTGGTTAAAGTCTTGACGCATAGTCATGTCCAGATCAGTCTGAGCCGCAGCAATCTTAGCTAGATCACGGGCTTGTGCTACCTGACCACCATCTAAGTTCTGGAAGCCATTTGCCATAGCTTGTTGAACGTCAGTGACAGCGTTGTTGGTGGTAGTTTGGTTTTGCCCGACTTGCTGAGTTAAATCAGCCTGACCAGACATAAGCCCATCACCTACACCCTGAATCTGCCCTGTTAGATCACGCTGATAACTTTCTGCCTGTGTCAGCATTTCGTTGACGTTCATATTAACCTGATCAACTTGATTGCCTGACTGATCAAAACGGGTAGCAATAATATTTCCCTGATCATCCATCTGGCGGCTAATAGTATCTCCGTTTTCCGCAATGGAATTTTGGATTAGCTGACCGTTTTCATCAAAACTAGAGGACAAGGCTTCATATTGTTGCTTAGTATTCTCATCAATATTAGCACCTGTAGTAGTCATAATATCGCCAAGGTTACCAAGTCGAGTTGTAAGGTTTTCTTGCTGTGCTAGGGCATCAGTACCTGCCTGACTAAACCCGCCTTCAACCGCAGTACCTAGATTCTCGAACTCAGCACCAACTCCTGTGGCAACATCACCTAGCTGAGTACCCAAGTTAGCTTGGCCTGTAGCAGTAGCTTGAGCATATGCACCCAAGTCTTCCCGTAGGCGATCTGTTTGGTTAGCCTGTGCAGTAGCCAGATCAGCCCGTGACTGTTGAGCCAGTTCCTGATCTTCGCCATACCGCTCTGTATAATTATCAAAGCTTGTTACAAACCCGTCTTGCCCTTGTTGTAGGGCAGCTTGGTTCTCTAGTGATTGAGCCGCATAAGTATCAGCGGTATCTGACATTGTGTCTAGATTTGTCTGGAGTTGGCCCTGACCATCTAGGACATTTGCTTGCGTATTAGTTAGCTGAGTAGCAGCCTCACCAAATCCCTCTTGAACGGCGGCATCTGTAGTTTCAAATCCTGTGTTCATAGCTGTATTTGCGGCATCAAACTGAGCAGTACGGTCAGCCTGTGCATCAGCAAATCCTTGTGCTTGATCAACAAACCCCTGATCTACAGCCCCTTGAATATTTGCTTGTCCAGTATCAACAGTATCAAAACGACCACTCATGTCATTAAAGCCGCCAGAGACATCTGTAGACAGGTTATTTAATGAGGTAGCGTTCGCACCAATCGCAGTATTATTAGTACCAATACCAGTGTTAACGGTATCAAACTGAGTATTCATACCCGTGTTATACTGATCCATTAAATCTTGGATGTTAGTAAAACCCGCAGTTAAATTATCCCCAACGCCTGATACTGAAGTATCGATATTATCGAAACGGGTGTCGAAGTTATCATACCGTGCCGTAGCATCATCACGGGCATCTGTAATCTGACCCGAAATGCCAACCTGGTTATCTGCTAAAGTCTGGTACTGATCATCACCCAAACCTGTATTTGTTACATTGGTTGTGTCACCGCCGCCGCCGCCCATATTAGAACTCCTTCGTATGAATTTTATCTGGCTGTTTAAACCGCCGCCAATTGGCAGGAACACGTTGGCCCAAGACGGATTGTGAATGTTTCATCATGCCTCGCATGACTTTGGTTGAATGACCGTAGGGGGCTATGAAATCTATTCCCCAAAGTTGATACTGGTCATCAATTACATCAGGACGTTTATGTACCTCTTCGCTGGGCATCCATCGTTCTGATAGAAATTCGGTAGCCTCTTCCTCAGTAAGCCAAGCCCAAGATACAAAACCTATTGGTTTATCGCCGTTATAAAACAGTCGGGCTTTTAGGTGGATTAGTGGGAAAAGGCAGTAGTGGTTGAATTCAACCAGGGTATACAGTCTGTGATCTGGAGATTGGTTGAACAGAAACAGACTGTCTAATACAGCTTTCTGTAATTGCATATAGTTCTATCTTTTTGGGATACCTAACTATAGCACTTAATAAAGCACCAATGCAAGCCCTTATGCTGCATCTTTTGTTTCTTCTAGGGAAGCAGTCAGCATATCCATAAATGCTTTTTTGCCTACGCCTAGTTGATCTAAGTTAAACTGAGTAGTGCCAATCTTGCGGTCAAGATCAGCGACATGGTTTACCATAATCTTTTGCTGGTCAGTAAGCTGATCCTCAGTGTATTCTTTGTCGTTAATGACAATGGTTTTTTTGTTTTCTGCCATTGTTTTTCTCCTATTTAAGTTAAAATTAAGCCGCCCAAGGTGTGCCAGTAGCTTCGGCTGTCTTACGGGCAACCTGTGCGTCTACTTTACCTTGGCGGTTTTCTTCAATACGAGCCTTTGCTTCTTGGGCTGTTTCTTCGCCTTCGATCAAGCTGTTGTAGACCCAGCCAAGCACTGTGGCTTCAGTCAGGTCAGCGTATGCTACAAAATCAGACGCCGTAGCATCAGGCTCTAGTCGCAATTTGCCACCCTCTACTGCACTGCATTCTGTGTGGGTATCGTCTTGTACACGACATTCCCAATAGACGGTTTTTACGCCGCCTGTGGCATCGTCACGAACCATGTCGTTGACTTTCCATGTTGTTGTTTGAGCCATTGTTTGTTTCTCCTTTATGGCTGGGGGTTAAGCGTTTTCGAGAGCCGTGATACGGGCTTCGAGTGTTTCAATTTTGGTGATGGCTTCTTGCAATGCGGCTACAATAACAGGCGTAATACGTCCGTAGTCCATACCCATCATAATTTCACCATCAGGATCACCCGATACGGATTCTGGGGCAACGTCCACCATCTCTTGAGCAATGAACCCACGGGTTCTTGGGGCATCATCCTCGTCGATCCAATCAAACTCAACGGCCCTCATTCTGTTCAGAACATCAATACCATCAGTAATAGTTGAGACATTTTCTTTAAGTCGAGCATCGGAGCCTGTGTTGTAAGTTGTGCCAGAAGCAGTTGTTTGAGTATAACCCTTCTGAACCCCTGCACGGGCGAACCAAATTCCATAGAATCCTGAGGTGTCGGGGTCGCTCACTTCAATTCCGATATTATTGGCGACAGAAACGTGAAGTCGAGCGGCTACATCCGCTTGTGAGTTTATCCCCATAAAGATTTCGGAGTTGTAAGCATTAACAAAAAATGCGTTAGCGTTGCCGTCACTCTCAATGCGGAAGTCCTGATCCCTTCCGGGTTGGTTGAATACTAGGCTAGTATTATAAAAATCCGCAACTGCTTCACCAAAATGCGCTATTTGGAGTGGTTGACTTACTGAGTTGTTTGCGTGAATGAATGAGGAATTCGCTACGCTATTATTAAACTCTTGCCCCCCGTCTCCAATCATCCCAATCTTAAATTGTTGAGCGTGTGAACCATCTTGGCTCATAGACAAATAAGGATTGTCGTTTTCCCCCACGTTGTTGGTATCTGCCTGGATATGGATACCCGCATCACCCGCACCAGATAAATGCAACATATGTTCAGGAGTGTTTTCGTTAATGCCAATTCGATCATTCCCCGCATCAACAAACAGCATATTAGCGCTGTTGTTACTCTCAACACGGAAGTCGTGGTTAGCACTGTCTTCATTGACAACTGTTTCGTCTTGATACAACGTCATGTTAACCATGGCACCATCGCCGGTGCCAAAATACATGCCGCCTTCAGCACCCAAAGAACCAAAAAATCCACGAAGTGTGCCGTTGTTATATAACTCAAGGTTTGAACGGTTGTTGCCGCCCGTGCCGTTACGGTTCAAACGCAAGACGGGGCTGTTGGCAGACATACTTGATGATGATCCGGGGCTTAAATAAATGCCCTCGTTTGATGCGTGGTTATAATTATCGGTTGTCGTTCCAAACGCAGTCGTTCCGTTTTCTGCATTCATAAATATGGCGTTGGCGTTTGCGTCACTCTCAACACGGAAATTTTTATCTCGGCCATCTTCATTAACCACGATTTCTGACGCCACAAACCTCAAATCGTTTTGAAACCCTGCCTGTGTTGCCGGATCGGTTGAAGAACCAATAATTAAGCCGCCTACGCTATCATATGCCAATGTAAGCTGAGAATTGGTTTCAATATTTAATGAACCATAACCGGTGTTGCTTGTCTTATTACTACGCTCCCACGTTTGAATAACATTCCCTGCTTTGGAAACCTCAACTTGCGAGTTGAATGTCGAAGTTGCATTCACCGTCAACGTGTCACTCGACGCATCACCAATCGTCGTATTGCCATTCATCGTGACAGCGTCTGTCGTTACCGTACCAGTAAAAGTAGGAGAAGCCAGTGGAGCAGCACCGACTACTTCTGCAACGGAAATTTGTCCGTCAGCTAACTCTGCGTTATCCGATATCAGGTTAGCGAGTGTTCTTGCCTTGCTCATAGCT